>Ga0310696_10000657_pt1 | contig 52493 bp, 88 predicted proteins | sample AusTroGonzalo_MG_4_FD_203885 | JGI IMG/M metagenome (GOLD analysis project Ga0310696, IMG submission 203885) | Bovine rumen microbial communities from tropical cattle in Woodstock, Queensland, Australia - Gonzalo_02 (v2) (version 2) | ecosystem: Host-associated > Mammals > Digestive system >...
TGGTACTTCTACTGACGCTATCTTTAATTTCACTTTGCCAAAAGGTGACAAAGGTGATAAGGGTGATAAAGGTGCTGATGGACAAAACGGAAGTTCGTTCAGTATCAGAGCAAGGTTCAGTACAGAAGAAGAACTTATTGCCGCTTATCCTCACGGACCAGAGAATACTGGCGATGCTTATTTCGTAGGAACTACAGCAAACCCAGATTTGTACATCTGGCTCATTGATGAAAATGAGTGGCATAACAGTGGACCGATTGCAGGTGTAAAAGGTGATAAGGGAGATACTGGTAATGACGGTTTCTCTCCAGTTGCATCTGTATCAAAGTCTGGCGGTGTTGCAACAATTTCTATCCGAGATAAGACAGGACAGACAACTGCAACTGTAAGTGACGGAACAAACGGAACTAACGGTAAATCTGCATATCAGGTAGCCGTTGATGAAGGATTCGTTGGAACTGAAGCCGAGTGGCTTGCAAGTCTTGTCGGAGCAAAGGGCGATGACGGTGCTGACGGTACAAACGGAAGCGACGGTGTTTCTCCTATTGCTAACGTAACAAAGGCTGGAAACGTTTACACGATTCACATTCAGGATGCTATCGGTACAACTGAAGAAACTATTGATATGAGTTCTTACGCAACTGCAAGTGACTTGTCTACAGTTCAAAGTAAGATTCCTACAAGTGCTTCTTCTTCAAATAAACTTGCAACTGCAAGTGATATATCTTCCGTTGCTTCCGATGTTTCTGATATTCAAAGTGTCATTCCAAGTGGAGTAACAACTTCAAATAAATTAGCTTCTGCTTCGGATATTTCTGGCATTACAGAAAAGATTCCGTCTGGTGCTTCGTCATCAAACAAGCTGGCAACCGCAAGTGATATTACAGGTATTACTGAAAAAATTCCAAGTAATGCAAGTTCAAGCAACAAACTTGTAACGGCTAGTGATAATAACTTCAAATATCAAGTTCTTGAAACTGATTCTGATTTGAATAACGTTAAGGCAAGCGGTGTATATTCAATCTACATTTCCGATGCTACTTCTCAAGCAACAAATCACGCACCAACTTATGGTTGGCTTCAACTTAGTGTTGTTCAGATGAATAACTCTCAAACATTCTGTAACCAAATATTATACAGTGCAGATAGTAAGATGTTTATACGAGAATGTGGTAACAGCACTTGGTCTGATTGGAAACCTATCGCCCAGATAAACTCGATTAGTGTTCCTGTTGCGAGTGGAACTACACTATCTAACATTTATGATGCTTTGCAGTATCAACTCATACATACAGATTGGACATTCTTAACATCTTCAGATTGGAATACCTCAAACGGTGGTTATGAACTGCAAGGATATTATTGGGGTGAATATACTGCAACACACACTACTAGTAATAATGTTATGGTAATGGGTACTATAGCTTGGGGTGCAAAGCCACATACTTTCTCCGCATATCACGATTCTAGCGTACCTGCTTGGAAAATAGAGATTGATGGTGAAGAGATGATATATAGTGCCAACAATATTATCATTACTAGAGATGTAGATGCAGGAAGAAGGGTATATGTAAGGAATACAGGAGATACGAATATTAGTGCGTTGTATAATGCTCTTTTAGCCTGTGATTTGATAAATAGACCATCAAGAGGCATATTCAACTGGACTATTCAACAAACTCATACTTATAGTGCTGGTACTCCTTATAATGCAAATCATTGGACTGCTACAATGTCAGCAGGTGACGTTGCTAACTTTCAAAATCCTGGAATGTCTAGTATAAATACTGCTACTGGTGAGTGGTTTATATTCTGGAGTGATGGTAACGCTTATTATTCTTGCAATATGTGGGGCGAATCTAATCCGACGTGTACTTATATTTCATTGGAGTACATTGTCTAAAATAACTTTATTAAAAAGGGCTGTCAGAAATGGCAGTCCTTTTTTTAAATAGGTGATATATGAAAAAGATATTTGCAATTATATTTATCATCGTTCTCTGTCAGATTCTGTGTTCATATTCTTACGCAAAAAGGTGTAAGAAGTGCGTAGAGTCTGCAAAGAACGATAAGTCTTGTTATCCAGATATTGGAATAGCCTGCCGTGACTTTGGAACTCCTATAGTTCACAAAGGCGGTAAGGCTTATGCAACTTACAAGTGCTGCTACGGTCACGTTTATCTGGTTGATCTGGAAGACTAATTATCGAATCCGACTTGATTTACTCTTACTATAGTATTAGGTACTGAGCGTTTCTTAGCTGCGTACATCTTCTCTTTACTGATACCATTGATTGTATCAGTATCTCCGTATGAGTTCAGATTGATAGGAGCATTATCCTTAAACCATTGTCTTGGTTTAGGCAGTTTTATTTTAAGGTAACTTGAGCACCAGTCTTCGTAAACCTTAGCGTCAAAAGACTTCAAGTATTTCTTATACACTTCACAATATGGGTGAGGAATAAGATGATTAGGTGATGTTTTACCGATACAGTATTTACAGGTATTGCAGCACTTGATGTCCGGGTTCTTTTTATACTCCTCAAGAAACTTATGAGTGCCGGTTATTTCATAAACGTCTGAATATTCTTCCTTAAAGTTCTCTTTAAGATAAATCAACTCTAAAGGATTAGCATCAAGTTCTTTATAGATTTCTTCACACTCTGCAAGAGTAAAGTGAGTGCTGCAAGGTAACTTACCGTCATAAAACTTAGCCTTTACAGAAGACATACGTTCTGACACCTTCACGATAGCGTCGTGTACTACAAGATTATTTTCGTGAAGGGTCTTCATAATGTCAGTCTGTGTCACTCAATTGTCTCCCAAGTAAGAGTTACAGTTTCGTCAGAATTCTGTTTTTCAACTCTGATTCCGAGAGTATTATTTACTGTATCTACATCAACATATACACCCTGTGAACAATCAGCTACAAGTCCTTCAAGAAGTTCTGATGTAAGTTCAAGACCTTCTTTGCTTTCTGTAGCAGATTTTATAGTCCAGTCTTCGGCCCAAGAGCCAGTAACAGGGAAGTGATAGTCTTCAATCTTAAACGGAAGCGGCAGGAAGATTTTTACAGAACCTGTCTTTACAGAAAGGTTTATCTGATTTTCAGTAGGCTTTACAATGTCGAGAGTGATTTCATTTGAGAATACAGAAGCAGTCTTCTTACCACCGTCACCGTTCTGTTTGATGTTCTGAATGAGTTCGCAAGTATATGCTGCAACTTCTTCTTTTGAAGTATCTACTGTAATAGTAGGCTTAGTTTCCTTAAACAGTTTGCGGCCATTCTTATACCACAGATAAGAGTAGTGGATATCCTGGTCATTGACGTGTTCTGGCACTACGATAACAGTTTCTGTTACTTCGATAATCTGAGTAATCGGGTCGTTGTTACCGTCATAAAGAGGATTACCTTTATCGTCAGTTACTGGCACTTCTTTTTCAACAGTTACTTCTTTTGTTACGGCAGGAATGTTTGCCGGAGTAACTGTGGCTTCAAGTACGATTTCTGTGCCAGTCTTAATCTTTTCTGGAATAGGTTCTGTTGAGGCAATTTCAATTGAAGAAGGAATAATATCTTCTGCGTCCTGTGTCTTGAAGTATTCACACGTTCCACGGAAGTTCTGCACGATACAAGGCTTATAAATAAGAGAATCGTTTGAGTGGTCTACCTTTGATACGGTAGTATTTGAACAGAGCCAGAACTTATGCTTAAAGACATCTACGCCCCATTCACAAAGGTTAGGCATAGTAAGAGTCTTGTCAAAAAAATCTTTAATGCTTATTGGCTTATAACAATATATACAGTTATCGCAGATTCGTTCCATATCAATTACCTCTGCGATAACTATAGTCGAGAAAGATTTTTAGATTAAATTAAAATATGTCTCCTTCGTAAGGTGCATCTTCATCAACAAGTCCGGCAGCCTTAAGTGCTTGGACCGCAAGAGGTTCAGTTGTCTCAGCAACTGGTTTCATATCATTGAAAGAAGGTTCTTCTTTCTGCTCTTCTTCAACAGCATTAAACTCCTCTGTCATTGTAAACGGATAAAGTTCGTGAGCCATATCGTAAGCAGCTTTTACACGAGGAATTAAGTGAGGATAGATTGAAAGCAGTTCTTTCCAACCTTTGCGATGCTGGATTTCAAGGTGTTCATAATGAGTAAGACGTAAGAAATTCCAAACACAATCTCGATACTCTGGGTGTGCGGATTTTGTTATAATATGAGCGATTTCCAAAGTTCCGTCATTTACGCCACTTGCCATTGAAACGTTATTGCGTTCACACCATTCATCAACAGAAAGGTAATTTCCTTCTGAATCATAATCACAAGGATTTCCTACACCAGTAGAAGTTTCTCGCTTAAATTCTGTAAACAGTTCTCGAACTGATACCTGCTGCTTGTCTGTAAGGTCACAGTTTTCAATAATTAAATTGAATATAGCGTTGATAAACTGTGCAGCTTCCATTTTAGACATTCGTGATAAGTGAATAGGACGCTCTTTTTCCGGGTGAAGAAGGTCTGGTTCTTTTGGAGCAAAGTCATCGAGTAAAGATTCATACATACGGTTACGTTCTGTTTCTGTAGGTACTCTGTCATAGTTGATTTGATAGATAAGAGTACATAAGGCCCAGACTGTTTTTACCTGATCATACGACTTATTATTTTTTGCAAAGTTTGCAGTAACTGTAGCATAACGATTGCCGAGCGTTTCACAGAAGGAATTAAGAAGCTGTTTATCTTTTTCCGTTGCTGGTAGTAAAAGACATCCGTTCTGGAACTGTCTTGCTTTTGCTTTGAATATTACGTTTGGCATATAAACCTCAAAAAAAAAATGACCCAGTGACAAGCTTATGACGCTAGGTATCACTGGGCCGATATGGAGCACCTAGCACTTTTATATTAGTACAAGGTGCTTTAAGATAGTTTTTTAATATCTACAATCCAATTTGTTACATCTGAATATTCTGTGGAATAATGTCCTTCAGCTCTTGAGAGTGGGTAACGATACATGTTAGTCGGCTTCCGGCCTGTTCATTTACAGACTTAATCATATTGACGTATTCAAGACGTTTCTCACTATCAAGTTCTCCGTCAGATTCATCAATAAATCTTACCTTAAACGAGAAGCCAGTTCTCTGCATACGGATAATTGAGAATGCAAAGTAAAGTGACTGAATAACCCATATCTTTTCACCGGCAGATAGTAATTCGATTGGAGTAGTGTAGCCACTCTCTGTATTTGTTACATCAATACAGAAGTCATCAACAAGTTTTTCTTTTCCTTGTCTTACTGTTGAGAAAGCAACCTGAAACTTGTCTCCGTAAGAAGAAGTAAGGATAGAGTTGGTGAGTGTAGCAATCTCCGGAATAGCAGCTTCAAGTTCAAGGGCCTGAATACCGCTGTTTGCATAGGCTTTTTCAAGAATTGAGTAGTCAGAGTAGTCTTTAGTCAGAGAAACTATTTTCTCACATTTTTCTTTTAATAATTCAAAAGCTTCTTCAGTCTGTTTTATAACTGATTCTGTGGTTGCTTTGTCTACTGAAAGTCTTAATCTGTCTTCCTCAAGTTCTTTACGCTTTGCTTCAAGGTTTTCTATCTGAGTTTTATAATCTACGAGGTTCAAATCTTTAATTGAGAGCAGGAAGTCTTCAGTTACTTTAAGCTGTTTCTCTATCTTCTCAATATCACCTTCAAGATTTGACACCCCAACGTAGTTCATATACTCAGCATACTCTTCGTGAATATCAAGATACGCCTGTGTAGTCTGATAAGAAGCATCAAGTTCGTTGTACTCTGATTCAAGTTCTTTCTTCTTCTTTTCAGCAGAGGTCAACTGAGTTTTGAGTTTGTTGAACTTATCTTTTGCTTCTTTTACGATACCTTTCTGAACGTTCTTCCATTCAACAAGAGATTTGATTTCGTTGTCGATATGTTCCTGGGCTTTAAGTAAATCAGCCTTACGCTTTGCTGAAAGTTTCGCACCACAGGTAGGACATACATCGCCAATGTCAAAAGCGTTTTCTTTTGCAGCCTCAATACGCTGGTCCGCAGATGCAAGTTTTCGTTCTTCTGCGTCAAATACTTCTTTAGCGTCATTGGCCTGCTTTGTAAGTTCGAGAACTTCATCGGCTTTCTCACGGATTTTGTCAGATAATGTTTTAATCTTGTTCTGCATAGGAAGAGAGTTCTGATAAGTTTCCTTGTACTCGGCAATCTTGTCTTTATTTGCCTTGTAGAAGTCATTCTTAATCTTGTGGTCCTTCAGAGTTTTCAGGTGATCTGTAAGTTCGATAAATCTGTTTTCGCTATCTGCCTTTGCTTGCAGCAGATTACCAGACTGTCCGCATTGCTTATTGAACTCTTCCTGTCTGTTTTTAGTTTCAGTAAGTTTTTTTTCTGTATCAACAATGGCAGTTTCAATTTCTTCAAGTTCAACCTTAATGCGTTCAAGATTTGCTTGTTGACGTTTAATCTGCTCTTCGGCTTCCTTCTTTTCATCTTCAGCACCAGAATAAAGTTCCATATCTTTCTCAATATCTTTCATTCTGTTTTTTGCTATATCGTGCATTGCAGAAAGATTGTCTGTTCCGTACAGTTGAGACAGAAGCTCGATACGTTCACCTTTTGTTGCGGAAGCGATGTCTGAAATGCCTTTTACCTTACCACGAGTAAAGAATGCTGTGCGGAGATATACTGCAAGAGAACCAAAAGTTTCTTCAACGTAGGTCTTGTAAGTATCAAGGTTTCCGTCACAGTCTTTTACTGTCTGCCAGGTCTCACCGTTATCATCAGATGTTTCTGCGTAATACTTTACTAGGCCAGTATCAACGTGTGCCGCAAGGAATGTAGATAGTTTGTAGAGTTTGCCGGTTTCGTCTTTGTATACGATAATGCGGTGGGAGTCTTTAAGGTAGAAGTGTGAACGCAAAGCACCGCCACGAGTAAGTAACTGAGGATAAGGTGATGCGAATTCAAGAAGAGTAGATTTACCAGAGCCGTTTGCACCGATAACTGCAAGAATACCGTCTTCATATTTTGAGAAGTCGATATTGATTTCGTCCGTACTTCTGATACCTTTTGCACCTCGTAATGAAAGTGACATAAGTTCGAATGAGTGAGAAGGGAAGTTGTACTTGATGAGAAGATCATCCTGGATAGACTCAGACTTATTGATAATATCATCTGTAAGTTTAATCTGATTAAGTTCGGCCCATATCTTCAACTTCTCAGTGTTAGATGTAACCTTTGCAATTTCGGAAGAACGAACAACTGATATATTCTCTGTCTTTACGACAATCTTGAGGTTATCAGCCTTTGTAAGTTCTTTAAGCCTGTTTGTTTCATCAGCAACCTTAAACATCTTACGTTCTTCTGGAAGAAGTGAAAGATTAATCTTTACGTTCAATCCTTCAAAGTTCAAAGTAGACATCGCTTTGAACGTAGTCATATTACAGTCTACAACACGGTTCTGACTGAACGGCAAAAATCTCTTCTTAATATCAACTTTACCGTTATCAATCGTTACGATGTTGTAAGAAGGTTTGTGAAGCTCGCCGAAGTTTACAGGAATAGGGGAGCCACAGTAATTGAATTTACCGACTTCCTGCGGCATGTGGATATGGCCACAAAGAACTGCCATTGCATCTTTCACCATAGTGCCGTTTAATCGAGCGTCAGATGTAGCGTCTACACCGTTCTGATATTTTGCACCGGTAACTTCTCCGTGCCACATAACAAGAAGCGGATTATCGTGTGGTAAAGCAAGAGCGTCTTTAAGATACTTGGTTACGTTTTCTTTGGTTTCCTCTGCATTGCTGCCGAGAAGTAAGGATTTACGAGGTTCCGGAATACCGAGAACATCAATCTTCTCTGTAGGTTTCATATCCCGATGATTGTATATTGACCAGACTATAGGTTTGTCTGCAACGTAAGCACCAAGCTGCTTGAATACTTCGAGAGAGTTTGCAATCTCGTGGTGTGGTGTTCCGTATATCATGTAGACTTCAATTTTTGATATAAGAACTGCCATTCTTGCAATAATCTCAGCGAATGCAGAGTTGTTTACTACGGCACAATCCCAGAAATCTCCAGTGATGAGAACAGCGTCAAAATTCTCTTTATCAACGTCTTCAATCATTGTGTCGATAAGTCTGATAACATCTTTTGCACGAGATTTCTTTGCGTGTATATCTGCAGTATGTAATAATTTAATCATACAAAATTACCTCCTCTAAATACTTCTAAATCCACCTAAATCAACATCGAAGTCTGGAATAGGATTATCTGCTGAATACCACAGATGTAAGCAATGTTCTGCGATATTTACATAATGTTTTTCATCCGGGAATACCATAATCGACTTCTTGTCTGTTCCGATAAAATCCTTGCGGACAAGCTGAATGTCTTTGTAATCTGGAATGCGACTCTTTCTGCTGAATGAAACGTGCAGCCATTCAATGCCGTTATATTTCATTGGAGAACATATAACGTGGATGCCATTGAAATCGTAAGAACGGATATAATCATCAGCGTCTTTTGAAATGATGTTGTAGATACTTACCTTTGTAGGTTTCCAGTAGTTAGGCACATCTGGAAAGAACTGTGCTTCAGATATTTTTACATTGGTAATATCTGCATCTCTTTCAAATGAGTAATCACCTTTGATACCCATTTTCTTACGCATAAGTTCAATGCCAATTTCTTCTTGTTCTTTAGTTAATTGTTTCATTAATCCCTGTCTCCTGCATCTTCTCGTCCATCGGCAATAGCATCCAGTTCACACTGTTGCAGCCATTTACGATGAGCTTCTGCTTTGTTCTTGTTGATGTAATCAGAGATGTTATCTCCATCTTTGAACTGAACGCCGGTCATATCTTCAATGAAGTTGATGTAGTCTCGCTGCTTAGGAGTCATCTTTACTTCACGAACAACGATCTTGCGGCGAAGTTCTTTAAGACAGTCGTTACACAACGTAATAACCATACTGTGAGAGGATTCTTCAGCATTGATGATGATGTCATAAAGATTACTGTTAGCAGCATTATTTTTATGACAGGCATTACAAATTATTGATTCTCGTTTGTGTTCAATAAGTTTTACTTCAATCATTCATTTACCTCTTTCTTTTATCTCCTTAATACATATTTAAAGCATTACTTGCGTGTAACATTTCCAGGTTATATTCACGCTCTTCTTCTTCAGAGCGATAACCGTTAGGTTTACCGTCACATAACTTACACCATTCGCAGATGTCTTTAGGTTGACGGATAATGCAAGTACAGCACCAGTTAGGATATTTATTCATATCAGCCATTACTCAATCTCCAAACCAAGCAACTCTTTCATTTCACAAAGAGTTTTAGTTTTAATGTTTATAAAATCTTTCTGATAACAGTGAAACTCTCCATTTTCAAAATAAACAGAAAGTGTACTCTGCCTACCGTCAATCAGTACGTTGTATAATGAAGCACTGATTTGTTCTAAAGTAATTCTTTTACTCATAAGACCTCCCTATGCAGTCATTTCTTTTAAGATTTGGCCAAATAATGCTTTTGCAAAATTCGGTGGTACGGCGTTACCAATCTGTTTTACTACTTCAACCTTTGTTCCGGTGAACTTGTAATCAGAAGGAAATCCTGTTGCTGCGGCAAGTTCTTTTGGCTGTAACATTCTGAAACCCAATTCGATTCCGTCTGTAACACCGCAGATAGCAAATCTATCTTTTGTAGTAACGGTTGGAAGAGGTACTCCAATTGGATGTGCAAAGCCGTTTCCGTAATACTCAGTGATGAATGGCTGAACCAAACAATGCTCTTGCTTTGTGCAGATTGTTGATAATGGCTGATCAAGAGTTCTATTTCTCTGTTTTGCAGATGTCTGACCAATTGCAGAAATAAAAGGTTGAATAAGCATGTGGTGAGCACCAGAACAAGAGATTGTTGAGAGAGGTTTATCAATAGATTCTGCAGTAGAGTTTCCATATAATCTTGCGATAAATGGTTCTGCATAGTCGCCCCAGAACTCTCTGATACCGTATTCAATACGTTTTAAAGTAGCATCAGCCAAAGGCTTCTTTCTGTCTTTTATAAGCTGACACGGAATTGACCAATCAATAATCTCGCTTGCTGAATGCCATTTAGGAAGAAACATATCTCCACCCTTTACATTCGTCATACGAGGCCAGATAATCCTTTTTCCACAATCTTTTCTTACAGCTTGTATAAACAATCTTCTACGAGATGTAGGAGCACCGTAATCTGCTGCACATAAGATTCTGTAAGAAACTGTATAATTAAGAGACTGAAGAGCTTTGATAAAGACATTGAACGTCTTTCCCTTTTCAGACTGGATTACCTTACCGTCTGTAGTAAGAGGACCCCAAGACTGAAACTCTGGAACGTTTTCAATAATTACTCTTTTAGGACGTATTGTTTCAACAAATCTAAGAACTTCCCAAGCAGGTGCTCTCATCTGTTCATTACGAGGCTTTCCACCTCTGGCGAGAGAGAAGTGCTGACATCCAGGACTAGCCCATAATAAGTCTGTGTCTATTGCAGCCTTTAATGTTTCTGGTTTTATAGTCTGTACATCTTCGATTCTGTGTTCAGCAAAAGGGTAGTTAGCAGAATGAGTCTCTATAGCTCTTTCCCAATGATTAATTGCTGACATATTCACATCGAAGTTATATTCATGTGCAGCCTGAATAAGACCAGTAGATTCACCGCCGCCTCCACAGAACATGTCGACTATATTTAATTTGTTATTCATTTTCCTTTAGCCTCCTTTTTCTTTAATTTCTTTTGTTCACGATCATTCCACCATTTTTTTTACTGGCGTGTTTATTATCTTTTCTATAGACCACCCATTATTAACTCTATTGATAAGAGTGTCATAATTAATGTTAAGTTCTATAGCTAAATCTTTGATGGACATTTGTTTTCCTTTGTATTCAACAAACCTTGTTGAACTTCTGTTTATTGCTTGTTGTTTCCAAGTAGCCCAACAACAATTTTCAGGACAGTAATTGCCGTTATAATCTTTTCTCTCAATTGTAAGTGAGTCGTTGTAACCATTATTGATTGCCCATTCATAAAAACAGATAAAATTGTCTTTCCATTCATCACATACTGTAATACCTCTTCCACCATATCTGTTATAATGGTTGCTTTTTGGATTGTAACAACGATACTTCATTGCACTCCATATTCGATATAATCTTGTTGATTCAGAACCTTTCTTACTAAAACCATGTTTTAAGCGTGTTTGGCTTGTTCTTTCTCTTTGATAGCAACCACAAGAACGTGTTTTTCCAGAAGTAAGACTAGCCGGTATTACTTCAACGTAATTACCACAGCTACATCTACACTTCCAATACAAAACTCCATTTTTGTGTATACAAGATATTGCTGTTAATCTGCCAAATGTCTGGTTTTGCAGTTTTTTGGAATTAGTTTCAAAAACTCTTTCGTTTCTATAGCAACCACAACTCAAAACCTTATTTCCTTGTAAATTTGAAGTAGTTACAACAGTTGTTTTTCCGCAATCACAAATACAATTCCATAAATAAGATTTGCGTCCTTTTTCTGAAACTCGTATACCTGCGTCTGAAATTACTGTTAGTCTTCCGAAACGCTGTCCTATCAAATTTAGTTTTTTACTTGACATTTACGCTCCTTCTTTTTTTGCTTTTTCAACTCTCTTTGTCTCCAAAAAGGAGAACTTTCAATCTTATCGAGACATTTGCACTGTTTTCCCAAACAACCTTTTCTTATTATTTGTTTTGGTGTTAGGTGACAGTGATGGAACTTGCACCAAGCGGCACAATGTCCATAAGTAGTTTCACTTCCGTACAGGACGGCAACAATATCATCTGGATTCTTTGCCATTGTGTACCTCAAATAAAAAAGGAGAGCCAGTATGTTGAGGGTGTACAAATAAGTTTGGGTTATTTGTGATGGATTTACTGACTCTCCCAGAATTTACGCTGATTTCTGTTCTGCTTTACCTTTAGCCCAAGAGAGAATGGTTTCAAGATAAGCTATGTTACCCTGTGTAACTGCCTCATCAATCTTGGTCCACTTATCTTTTGGAATAACATCTTCGTAGTCGAGAAGACTTGATTTCATATCTTCTGCTTTCTTGATATCTTCTGCAGAAGGAGCAGGTCGTTCTTCTGTGATTGGTTTATCTTCTTTAGTTGAATGTGTTTTTGAAGATGATTTATCATCAGGCTTTCCAGAACCGCCGGGTAATGCCCATGCAGGTAGTTCTGGTGGATTCCACTTGAAGTATTTTTTTTCTTTTGTACAACCAGTCAGTTTTCCGTTTTCACAGACATTAGCCCAACCTTCCTCAAGGTTATAAAGATAACGGCCAATTCCAAAATGAACTGCAGCACGTTTTATTGCACCAGAAATACCACCTTTTACAGGTTCAATATCAGTTGCATCTGCTCCGTCTGTACGAGAAATCCACTCATAAGTGCCATCTTCATGTTTAACACGAATAGAAAGGGTACATAGATATGTATCGCCTGTCTTTTCGATTGAGGTTTTCCAGTTATCTGGTCCACAAACTTCATCAAGTCTATCCTGTACAGCACGAGAAGTGATGTACGCCAATGCCTTTCCCCAGAACTTACCGTTCTTTTCACCGCAAGTCTGCAAACGCCATTCGATATCCTTTGCAGGAAAAGGTTCTTTTAATTTACTTAAATCCATAATTACCTCCTATTTGTTTCTAGGAACTCTACGTTCCTCAATGAACTCGTAAATCTCACTTAGTTTGTAAAGAACACCTGATGACCCAGTGCGGCTTGCTCGATAATACGGCAAGCTCGCCGGTATTTCCTTTACAGAACAGTGCAAGATTTCTGCACATCTTTTTTCATCAACGAACGTCTTACCTTCAAGAGTTCGTTTTAAGATTTCTTTTAAGTTTTGAAGCTCCTCTTGTATCACAGAATAACTTCTGTCAAAGGCAAGAGTGATATCTTCTTCATCCGGGTAAATTACACCGAAATCTACACCCATAGGTTTAATACCTCCTTGAGAATAAATAGTAATGTGATTGATTAAACGGTTTGTGTTAGTTGTATACAAACCGATTGGTTAAAAAGAAAAGCACCTGAGAGTGGGTCTCAGGTGCTAAGGTGGAAAAGAAAGAGTAGTGGGGTTATTTGAACTCTTTCCAGGAATCTACGTCAGTAAATTCTTTTACATTCTTTTTTATATTATGTGCTGTGTATAAAGCTCCACCGATTGCAGCAGATTTTCCGTATTTTTCGTTGTTTTCTTCTTTCGTAAAGCGTTCTGTATCAACCATGTCCATTTGATAACCAGTATCAACATTTATATGACTTGTGTGTATGGAATTGATGATTCCGGCAACAGTGGTAGCAATAAGCAAAAACATCCATGACATAAAAGTATTAAAGCTCGATTTATTACTAAAGAATAGTATTCCTAACCCTATTAGTAAAACTGATATTGGTGGAAGCCAAGCAAAGATGTTGCGTTTGAAACACAGATCATCATAAGTTGTGTACGTTCCATAATAATCTCCCTGATTAGCAATAACAATGTTAAAAATAACAGAATAGATTATTGTGAGAATCAGACCTATTTTAAACATAAGCACCTCCTACGATACTTTGACAATAGAAAAGCTGTTGAAATAATCAATAGCTTTTCTACAATCTTCTTTTGTATCATATTGTTTGAAGAACCTGTTCTCAACAAATGCACAATCATCAGTATCATATACAAAGTATTTTGATACACAATATTGCTGTCCTTCACGTTCTTCCAGAATTAATCTTTCTTTTGGAACTAACATATAAAACCTCCTACAGTTTATTCATTTCCATAAGTAACTTTCTCAGACCGTTTGTAGATATTTTTGATAAGTCTATTTTATCTACAAGTCTCAAATACACTTCTATAATTAAATCGTCTCTGGAAAGTTTTAATATCTCTTCTTTAGTCATATATAAATTATATACCCATATACACCTCTAAACAACCTTTAATATAGAAGAAAAAAGCGTGGAATTAACCACGCTTATCCAATTAAGCTGCAGAACCTGCTTCTGGAATACCTTTTTCTTTCAGCAGATTGCGGACCATATCAATGGCCTTGCTCATTTCCTCAACACTTTTTTCAGGTGTATCGTATTCTGTAGTAATGTCATACTGACCCATTCCTTTTGCACTAAGGCTGATATTAATTCTAGTCCTTGTGTTTGTTTCATGCTGTTCTTCGTCCATAGCATCCTCCATTATTATTTTCAATAAGTTTATCAACATCAGTTCTGAGAGATTTTACTTCACCTCTTAGAAGCTCTAATGTTTCTAAAATGACAGTAAGTGTTTTTACATTTCTGTCATCATTGCCAAGTAATTCACGATATTTATTGTGAATCTCTTCACGAAGTTCTTTGATTTCTTCGTTCATATTTACCCCCTTATAAACCAGGCTAAGATAAAAATTCCATAACCAATAATCACACAACCGATGATTAAAAGTTCTTGTCTGTGCTCTTTAAGCCAGCTTTGCTTCCGGTAGATGTTGCCGTGTTTCTCTACTTTCATTTATTGCCTCCCCAAGCATTGATAACGTATTGGATAAATCCAGTACGGCTTTTTCGAAATCTGAAGTCTCATACCACCCTTTGTTTACGAGATCATTCAGATTATCCAAGTTCTTCTTTGCAATCTGTTTGAATAAAAGTTCATTCATACTGACTCCATTGTAAGTTGACGAGAAGATAAAAATGTAGTTGATGTCTACAAACCGATTTGTTCAACCAAGAAGTAGGTGTAGTTACCTTTGAATACAACCTTGCCTTTTGCAGAGAATGGTTTGGTTGTATCTACCTGGTTGCATAAAGAGTGAGGAACCACGCAATCAATGTGTACTTTAGTAGAGTAGGCTGGGTTAGATACCGTGCCTTTCATGTAAAGTTTTGTAAAACTGTCTGTCTCACTAGATGATATTACTTCACCATTAATAGTCCACTGCTGCATAGATTTCATTAAGTTCCCCAATAAAAAAGCACTGCCATTCTGACAGTGCTTAGATGTTCTCATAGATAAACTCATAGATTAACTCTTCTTTTTGCGGGCCTGTAACATTGCATCAGCCATTTTGTAAGAAGCGGCTGCTATTCTTTCAGTCCAGAAGTCCCTATCCTTTTCATCATTGCGAAGAATGTCATCAACTGCAGTTCTCATATGGTCATTCAAAATGCCATTCATTGCATTCATAGCGAACATGTCTCGCAATGTTATTTCCGGCATTTTGCGGTTGATTTCATTGATTGAATCTAAAGCGTGATATACACATACTTCCATAGTTACACCTCCTCAATACTGTCTTCTGGAATATAAGAGTCTTCAGTAAGCGTTCCATCTTTGATAAAACGTTCTGCAAATTCTTTGTTGATTTCGTATTCGTTATTTGAGATATGTTCACCGTCAAAATAACTTCCAGCTTCTTTAAGTATCTGATTTGCTTCTTTATCAGATACAACCAATTCAATTCCAATTCGGGCAAATATCTTTTTCATTAACTAATTCTCCAAAATGCGAGTTGATTTTCAAAAACAGCCTGTTCAAGAATGTGCTGACTTTCTTCTGATGTATATTCAGAATCAAGCCATTTGTGTAAATCATTCCAAGACCACTCTGGATACTTCTGCAATGTTTCAAGAATCCAATCGGTAGGAACGGCAAAGGTTACTTCTGTTTCTCCTTCGTCACTTTCAAAAACACAAGTAAGGTTTACAAGCAATCTGTGGTTTCCATAATCATACTTTTCATTTGAACCATTAAGTAAGTTCAAAACTTCTTCTCTCGTCATATCTAACTCCTTAATTCTTCCCAGCGTTTAGAGAAGTCAATTTTCACAACTGACTTCACTTCACCTTCAATTGCAGCAAGAGTATCTTTAAACTCTTCGACATCAGGACCTTCCAGAGTGCTGAGTTCAACAGTATCGTCATCTTCGCTACACCAAACTGAATACACCGTAGAGTCTTTTGTGTTCGGGTCCAGATATTCCTCTGGATCAAGAACCATTTCTGCAATGTTGTTTACGAATCCCAAAAGGTACTGAACCTTTTCATAATCATCATCACTAATTTGTTTCATATTAAACCTCATCTGCAAAATCAACTGTTATTTCATGTCCGTCATAACGCTGTGACGGTACAAGCTCATCTGATTCAATTTGTTCTTTTACGATTTCCATTGCATCTTCTTCTGATTCAGCTTTTACTTCTACTTGACCAGTAAAAATTTCTGTGTAAGTGACCATAAACGTTTTCATATAAACCTCCTATATCCAATCAATGATTGGTTTTTCTTTATTACCTTTTTCCCAGATAAACCAGGCATAACAAACAGCAGAACTTTTCTTAAATTCCTCTTCATCTCCGTTTAATGCACAGTTGATACGCTTTGTGAAGACATAGATTTTATGAGGTGGATTGTTCTGAAAGAGTTTTCGTCTTTTTTCACCTTCGAGAAAAGTGAGCTTTAAGAACATTGCAATCTTGTGGCCCTCAGCAGTTACATCAAGAGCGTGTTCAACAAACTCAGCAGCAAACTTGTAAGGCGGATTTGTAACAATATCACCATTCCAAATTTCTTTACGCTCGAAAAAGTCTTCTGCATTGTGTTGACCTTTGTATCCACGATTTACGATATCAACGCTTTCAACGTCATAACCATTTGTTTCAAGAACGTTTGATATATGACCACCGCCACACGCAGGTTCAAGAACTTTCTTTGAGAATGTTTCTCGTTTAAGAAGTGCTTCGACTGCTTTCGGGTCTGTTGCATAGTAGTCATATATTCCACGTTCACGCTCACTGTGATTACTGTCACCATTGGTAACAAAACTGGCTTTCTTATTACCACTCCAATCATTACTTGTATTTATTTCTGACATATCCATCTCCTAGTGCTGTTTGAAAATTACCTGCTGACCTTTCTTTAAGTTCCAGCAACCAATACCGTTTTGACAGCAAGTGTAGCAATTTCCACCGCAATACTGTGCACCATCTTTTGCAGTTGTATATCCGTCTTTGAAAAGAACATGAGCTTCCGGAAGATCGTGAGGATTGTCAATTTCAAGTCCTCTCCAGCCGCTGAAGATTACATGCAGATTTTTTGGAAGTCTGTGATGTTCAAGATATTTATTTACGATTGAAAACTTTTTAGTGAAGCAAAGTATTTCACAATGCTTGTTATTCTTTGCAGTCTTGACCATATTCTCGAAGTAGTCTTCATCATAGATGTCACCACTTACTCCGAAGCGGAAGAAGCGAGTTACGGCAACTGCAGCATTGACCTCCCTCCAGAATTTATCTGGGTCAGATTTGAGAATGTCGAGGTTACGCTGATAAGCTGCACCAACTGTCTTTCGTAATCTAGCAATCTTTGCGGCGTAACACTTTTGACCACAACACTTACATGCTTCCGGTGAACAAGTGATAAGGGCAGGAAGAGAAACTGAAGGGATTGCACCCATCTTAACGTTTCCCTTTGAAATTGAAACGGTCTGTTCCATTGTGAGAATCTCCTTAATGTCATTGATTTTTTTGACGTAAAGAGATACCCTAGAACTTGCTTAGGGTGTGAAGAGTATCTCTTTACATTCGCCCACTGAGAAATCAGTGGGTCTTTTTATTCGCAGCTGATTACTTCATCAGTTTCAACAGTCTGCCATTCGTGAATAGAAAGCCATTCACTTTCATCTGACATTTCATGTTTTTTAATCAACTTATCAATATCAGTTTCTTTTGTTTTATGAATACGCTGAAGAAGTTTTACAGTCTCTTCTAATGAAGCTTCATATTCTCCTTCGACATCTTCAAACTCGTCTGGCTGTGTATCAACAATATCTATGTAATACTTTCCGATTACATCAGGATCATTTGTTTGATAAAGTTCATTACCACTTTCTTCTGCGGTGTAGTAAATGTCTGCTTCTGGCAAATACCTTTCACACAGGAGTTTCCACATTTCGAGCATTGGACCCCATGCTGTTTCAGTATTAATGTTGATATTAGAATCAAATAGTTCGAACGACTGTAATGAACCACGACAACAGATATTAGGAATGAAGCCTTCAATTCCGTCTTTTCTTTTTCCCCATTTAGCAAGACCAGAATTTCCAACAATGTTTCCAAGCCAACCAAGTGAATATTTGTCATAGTCATTTGGTAAATATGGTTTCTTTCTCCATTCTTCAACCTTGTCAAAGAAATCCTTAAGTTTGTCTTTATCATTGTGATAAATCTGAATAGATGTATAGCACCAATTTGGCATTTTAAACCTCCTACGCCATAAAATTTCTGAACGGATCAAATGGCTCAATTACTTCTTCTTCTGAGTAAAGAATTACGTTTCCACCGACATCGACGCTTATGTCATAGATACGGAGAAACATATTTCCAAATTTTACTTGAACAGTACGATTCTTATTTGGTAATTCATCAACGTAATGCCGAAGTGTTTCTACAGATAATTGCTTTCCTTTTGGAACTAACATAGCTAACTCCTTAAAATTCCCAGTCGTAATATTTTCGCCATTGTCCAAGAGCGACAAAGCAGTTAGAACCTGTTTCTCGCCACTGACCATTCTTACGTTTGGTAATTTTCATTTCATCACCAATGAATTCGTTTTCGTGAATAAGCCAGTTTTGATGACCCATACCTCCTTCTTTCGTCTTGTCATGTTCTGTTTTATTTTCCTTAATCCACATGGTCTTACCACTTGCAGAAACCCTTACAACTTGACAAGGATTTGCGTCTGACCAAAGGTGCATTGTACACTTGTCGCCAACTTTAGGTTTGTCATTTGAACCTACGTTCATAAATTCTTCTAATCTCATAACTTACTCCTAAAACTCTATTCCGTGTGTATACTTCCACACATCCACACAATCCATTCCGCAAGGGTAATCATCTTCTTCTGCTTCGGGAACACCCCAAAAACTAGGTGATTCATCACACAAACAATCTTTGACTTTCGTTTCGATTTCTTCTGCTTCAATCAGTTCGCCATTATCGATGTAGTGTGCATTACTGATATTCACATCTGCAATATCTCCGTCACCATACAAATCAGCGTACAAGTCCATTTCAACATCTCTGTCGTTCCAAACAATGTTATATTTCCCTTCATACTCGTAAATCATATTTTCTCCTTAATAGTTCCACCAATAATCGTGTGGACCGATGAATTCTATTTCAACAGGCTCTGGCTCTGGCTCTTCAACTTTCCAACCATCACATTCGCAGAGATAATCATTAAGCTCATCTTTCAACTTTTCGGTAGGTTCAATTTCTGTTTCAGAACCGTCATCATGCATTTCGAACCATTTTGCGTCTAAGTCTACGATGTCAAAACTGTAGTCGGGTGGGTCAGGTCTGTACATACAACCAGAGTAGTAATAGGCTTCCGCTTTTGCAGAAACGTCTATTCTGTACCACTTTCCGTCAATCTCAAGTTCAAGGTCATCATTCTTGTAAACTTTTGTTGTATACTCTGTCATAGGCATACTCCTAATAAATTCTCCAACAAACAAGTTGTTTTTCTTCAACTGCTTTTTCCAAAAGCCACTGACTGTCTTCTGATGTGTACTCATTACAAAGCCAGTCTTTCAATTCAGTCCAATTCCATTCAGTGAACTTTTCAAGTTTCTGAAGAAGCCAAACAAAAGGAACTACAAATGTAACTTCCGTATCTCCTTCATCACATTCATATACACAAGTTAGGTCTACGAGAATTTCATGCTTGCTGTGGTCGTATTCTTTCTCAGAACCGTCAAGGTAATTTTCAATTTCATCTCGTGTCATTATCTTCCCCCTTCGTCATTTCTTGTTTCTTCAAGAAAAACTCTTATGTCATTGTTGAGTGAAGCAACTGTATTCACCTTTATAATACTGTTGTTCTCAACCCAATCGTTTAATGCTCTATGCAATTCGTCTAATTCATATTGAGATAGAACTAGAACTACATCATTTGCATACCATTCGTCACACTTTTCTGCAAAATAATCATCATATCTTGCGTCATCAATAAAACTAATTGCTTTCTGTATTTCCATAATTACTCCTTTATAAGTTCAAGTGCAGTATGCTTTGTATAATCAACACAGTATTTTTCAATTTCATCTATCAGAAAATCTCTTGCTTTCCCGATAATCTCAAGTTCGTCTTCAGTTCCTGCAAATGTTGCATTAAAGATTTCTAAGGTAACTTTCTTTTCGTTTGGATAATAATTCAGATAGGTTTCAACATAACTGTCATCTCTATCAAGTCGTTTATGAAAGGCTTTGACAGTTTTGAAATAGCCAAGTATTACAAACAGTCTGTCGTTACACCAAGTTTCAAAAGAAATGCCGTTGTCAAATATGATGTATTCACCGCCAAACTGCTTAAGACCTTTACACAATCTTTTGACAGACAGTTTTCTTACAGAACGATATTCGTTGTCTAACCACTCGTTATAACAAGCGGGTTTCATTCCTTGATTGAAGTGTTCAATATGCCACTCAATCAGATACTTTAAGTAAGGTAATTTCTTCATACATTTACTCCTTGTCAAATGTTTGACTAAAAAATACAGACGCTCACACTGAATGGCAGTATCTTTACAACTTCGATATAAGAAGCTGCTAATCCAGTATTGACTCTCTTTACTGGATCAGCAGCTTATCTATTAAAGGCTCAGTTCTTGCGTCCACGTTTCTGCTAAACAGATACTCATAACTCTCGACAGTAACTATATTCACTCGATTAATGGGCTGTGATGGCTGGTAGGTTAGGTTTACCAGCCATAACAGCACATCTATAAATTATGAGTTCCTTGTATCTGTAAATCTGTTTTGGAAATACTTATAACAAACGGCAGTTTCTTTAATGTTTTGATATATCCAGATCAGAATTCAGCGACTTATTAGGTGTCCTGAATTCAGATCTGGACTGTTAAAGGCTTGTTCCTTGTATTTCCGTTTCTGCACATACTCAAACGGTGTGGTCATAACTTTAATCTTTCGATTGAGAACGCCGAAATACGGTTCACTCGAATTCTGTTCTTAAGAATTCTATGAACCGTAGGACGGCGTTATCTTAAATACCGTTTCTTGTATGTTTAATTTGACTTGATGTATTCATTGTCTTTGGTCATAACTTTATCGCTTTGATTAAAGCCTCCTGTAGCAGGTATGATTTGATACCTGCTACAGGAGGATGCATAAATCAGACACCTTATACATTTGCTTTGACTAGCAATACACTCAACACTACGGTCAATAACTTTAAGCAATTGATTAAGAATCTGGAAGCTGCAGTATGAAACTTGATACTGCTGCTTCCAAGATTATTCATAAAGTAAGTGCCTTGTGTATTAATCTTTGACTAGATTGCGGGTACTAATATTTCAATTCAAACTTAGTTACCTTTACGGAAACTGTAAGAAGTGAAAGAAGAATATCCCAACGTCTTTCAGTAGGCTTGTATCCAACGATACGCTTAAAAGTGTCATCAACTCTCTTAAGACTCTCTTTCATGTCTTTACAATTTGGGAGAACCATGTTGTGAGTGTAAATAATGTTCTGAAGAGTGTAGAAAGCACCAGCCCCTTTGAAACAGTTCAACCAACGAACAGGAATGTAACTCTGCTTTGAGTAGAAACTCCAAGTCATTGATTTCACAACATCAAGAAGTTCAGAGTAAGAGTTTGTTTTGGAGACGTTTGTAATAAACGAAACTTCTTTTGCGTGTGTCCAATGGTTGTAATTGTTAAGGTCAACAAAGATTGCTTTCAAGTCTTCGAGAGTGAAGAAATCAAAACGTTTGTCTTTACCTTTAAGACCTTTCTTTTCAAGATGACAGAGAGTTTGAAGTTCTCTGATTGACTGATTGAGAACGTATTTTGTGCGGTAACGTCCACGAGCTGCTTTTGTCCAACCGTATGGAGAAGTAATCAATCTCCACGTTTGTGCGGTGATCCAACGTCTGAAGAGTTCGTTGTTCTTAATAAAACCACCATCCGAAATCTTTTCAAGGATAGGGTCGTCATCATCAAAGATTGCTTTTAAGTCTTCGGCAGAAAGTTTCTTCAACTTGTCTACATTAAGACCTACGCTTTTCATTACTTCAAGACGGTCACTAATGTTTGATGTTTTTGTAATGTTGTTGTTGTGAATTTCCTTTGCTACAAGAGTAGCAACTCCGTCATTCTCTGATACCACAGGTGTTGCAAAAGCACCGTTTGAAGTCAACATTTCTGTTCCGCAATTTGGACATACAACTTTCATTGCCATTTTAATCTCCTTAGTGGTTAGAACCACTTCTTAAATAATGTTAATTTTTTATCTTTTGGACTTTGCCAGTACCACTTATTTCCAAAATCCCACTTGTTATTGACAATCAAACCGAGTACGAATAATTCTAATCTTGCTCTTGCGATATAACGACTTTCGTTTTCTGCAAGCTGTTTTGTACTCAACTTTGACTCGTCATAAGCAAAGAAGTATTTTGAGTCTGCTTTGGCACTTGGCACTGAATACTTATAGTTTTCGAAATACTCCAACAACTTTTCTTCAATGTTGTCAGGCAGTTCAAAATCTATATCCACTAAAAAACCATTCAGTCTAACTTCTCTTTTCTCGAAGTTAATTCTGTATGGTTCACCGTCTTCGACTTTCTTAATGAACTCATCTGTTGTCATAGGCTACTCCATTAAGAAATGCTTTGTATGGTCAATTAGAAGAATGACGCTTATAGACCTATCTCCTATAACATACATAAGATACTTTTCTAAAAGCTCTTTTGCGTAAGCAAGTTCTTTTTTCAACTCTTCAACATCATCGCTCATAATGACCTCACAAGATTGTCAAACATATCTCTGTTACCTAATGCTTTCTTTGCAGCATAAAGTGAGAGATATCCGTCAAGTTCTTTTGGAGTTCGCTGTCGGTTTGTAGTTACGTTCTTACCCCTTCCACGAGTAACAACTCCATCTTTCTTTTCCAACTCAACACCAAGACCGCCTAAGTCAAATCGTTTAGTCTGACTTGCCCTTAAGCAATCCATAACGTAGGTATTGAGCGTCTGAATGTCTGTTAGATTATTGATGTAAGCAAGCACGCCTTTCGCCCAACAATACTGACCGTTATATAAGTAACGGTTTACTGAATGTACTGCCGACTTATAGGAGTTTGCTTTCTTACAACGAGAGAAGATTTCTTTCTGAAAGTTCTTCAGTCGTTTCTTTGAGAGAGAGATTTCAGTTCCCCTAATCATAAAGCCCAAGAACTTAAAGAACCTGTCTTTAGAGAGAACTTCAACCTTTTTGGGATTGAGAATAAGTTCTTTTTTCTTCAAACATTTTTCGAGAACAAATCGACCTTTTTCCCATTCGTTACCGATTATGAGAATGTCATCAGAGTATCGAACGTAGTAAACATCGAGTTGTTTGATTGCTTCGTCCATATCGTAAAGAACTGCATTAGCAAGAAATGAAGCAACTGCACAACCTTGTTTAAGAGATTGAAAGTGTTCGATTACGTTACCGTTTATGTCTTTACAACTGTTGTTTCTGTAATAACGTCTTAGAAGATTGATAACGCAAGATTTACCACAGATGTCTTCAACCTTATCGAATACTTCTTCAATAAATCGTAACGGAACACTGTCAAAATACTTTGACAAGTCTGCTTTAATACCAATTGTCTGTAAATTGCAATTGCTTATACAACTGACAACTTCACGAACAACCTTGCCACAAGATAAGTTTATCTGATACGCTTTAGAACGTTCAGAAATCAGAGTAGGGCAGAATTCGAAAAGCATATCATTGATGATTGAAAGAATTACTCTATCACGATATTCGTTGATGTAAACAATGCGAGTTCCGCCGTCATCTTTAGGAATAGCCTGTTGATGTGGCATTTCAATATCGTATAAATCATTCTTCAGTAAAATCACAAGTGCCTTTCTAAAATCTGGTGAGCATAACGTTTCAAGTTTTTCATGTGGCATATTTTTGTCTACCGCAACTTGAATAGCCTTTTCCCAACGTTCATACTTGAACATCTCTTCTAAGAGTTTGTCCATAAGTTCTCCTTGAAGTTCACGACTTCATAAATGTTTTAACCTTTACGAACAAGTTTTGTTCTGTTTTACCCTAACAAACCGATTTGTAACTGGCGAAAACTTATCTGCAATCATTTTCAAGTTCTCTTTCTTATTACCTGTTTCAGTGAAGTGAACTCGAATTTTGAAATGACCTTCAAAGCAAATGTTCTTATACTTGAAAGGTCTTGACTGAAACTTGTACCAAGTATCTCCATACATGAAGATTGATACTTCACAAGGAGAGTCGCCAAAGTCATCTTTAGCAACTCCACGAACGGTTACGTTGCCACCATTGGTTTCAAAATCCTTAAAGCGAACAACTTCACCGCTAAACTTAAAGTAGTTATCCATTCTGTACTCCTTAAAATAAAGAAGGCTCTCTTTTCGAGAGCCTTTCACGTTCAATGAAGCGTTTTCCAGCTTCAATCATTTTTGTCTTGTGTTCTTCGGGAATAGGTGCAATCCATATTTCCAAAGAGTAGCCTTTCCTTAGACAGACAAGCAAACACATCCATGCGATTGCGTAATTTCTTTTCATAACGTTCCTTTTACAACTTCTCCTATAAGCCAACGTAAATCATCATAATCGGGAAAATGTTCAAACTTATCACAACGGTGTGATATAATTTCTAATTGTTCTTTAGTCAAATTTACGTTTAGCTTCATATCACTGACAAGATAATCAATGTCTTCTTTAGTTACGCAGTTATAAGCAAGAACTTCGTTTATAACGCGAACATCACCGCTATCACCAACAACAATCAATTTCATAATCACACCAACCTTATTTCATCAAACTGTTTGATGATTTTCCAATCATCAAAAACATAGACACCGTTATCCCAATTGTTACAATCAAGGCGTTCAAGAATGTCTATACCGACAGACAATTCATATCCGCCGATTTCTTCACCGATAATCTGACAAAGCCTTGCCCAACCATAATTGTCATGTTCTGGACGTCTTACACCTTTGTCTTTTGCAAGGTCAAGAAACTCTTGAACGTCTTCTTGACTTCCATTCCAATGAACATAGATACCAATTGCATCTCTTTTGAAAGTTCCATCTTCATTCATAGCGTCTTTTGTTGTCATTACTGCACGATTACCCATTTTTATCTCCTTATAAGTTCTTTAATAGTTTGTTTGAAACCGTTGTGATATTCCCACAACTTACTTCTAGCCATTTCTTCTGTATCAACGTAAAACTTGATATAAGAACACTGAGAAGGTTTCCCAAAAACATAAGACCACGAACCGTCAAGCTCGTGGTCTATCCAACCGATAATTTTTCTACCGTCACGAATTACTTCCATGTTTTATATTCCCGAAAACTCAAAAGCCCATTCGTCGATTATATCTTCATCAAGTGATGATAAAGACCCAGCAAATTCTGACTTGATTTGTTCTGCAAGTCTTTTCTTTTCACGGTCATTTTCATCTGACCATTTATCAAGTTCTTCTTTCATAAAGCAATCCTTCGAAAACTGCGTCTTCAAACTGTCTGACATAACGAGTGTTCAAATCCCATGAACTGATAAACTTAAGGCTGCAAGAATTTTCATAGGCGTCTTGAATGTTTGCGATAGGGTAGATTGTATAACCATATCCTTCAGCTTCGTTTTTCTGTTCGTCAGACTCAATCAGATAGATTTTATGACAACCGTCATAAGCAAAATACTGAGCCTTAATTTCAATACCGTTTATTTTCATTTCAATCTCCCGATAACTTCTGCATAAGTTCCTGAAAACTGACACTTCATAACTGAAACATCAGACCACAAATCCTTTTCAGAATAAAAAAGGTTGTCCGAAACATAGACAACCTTATCAGTAAGCCAAGATTTTAAGATGTAACTCATTTTGATCTCCTTACATTCTGTCAAACAAGTCAGAAAGTTCTTCTGCGAGTTTGTCATAAGAGCAGTAATAGTTAGCACCACCACTGTAATCCTTTTCATTTTCTGCGGTTCTGAAAAGTACAGAGTCGTACCAATTCCAGTAACGTACATCACCCATGTGAACGTAAATGTACTTTCCGTCTTTTGAGAAGAAAGCCGACCATTCGAAGTAGTTAGGTGAGAAAGTAATCTCTGCACCAATCTTTTTAGCAAGAGCCTTAAATTCCTTTCTTGCAATTGGAATAAAGTATCCCTTGAAGAAGTTAGCATGAGTATAATCACCCCAATACTTTTCGGGTACATCACAACTTTCAAAATCATAGTCCTTAAAATCCTTTACTGTTTTCATTTTTGTCAAATCCATAATTATCTCCTTAATATGAAATAGTTGTAATGTCATCGTGATAACCCTTTAATTGTTCTACTGTTATACGGTAAGCGATACGACCATAAACAATAAGGATTTCACCTTTATTTGAATCCACGAATTGATCCTTCACTTTGTTTAAGTCTAATTGTGGATATTGTGAATTATGAAACAGAGTGTCATAAATACGTTCTACGAAAGTTGTCTTTCTTTTCATCGCAACTCCTTACAACAAAATGTCCATAAGATAATCGGGTTCAAGACCTAAGTCGTTCATAAGAGCGTCTTCAATGTCTTCCAAGTTACCACTCATAATTGAGTCTTCAATGTCTGCTCTGAAGTCATCAACTTCACGTTTTGCGTCTTCTTCAGACAATCCATCTCTACGCATTAAAACTTCTGTAATGCTATCCATAAAATCTCCTTGCCGATAACTCGGCTAATAAAAAAGACTAGGTTTTTACCTAGTCTTCAATTTCAATATCGAAAAACATTTCTTCAAGTTCTGGCATACTTTCCCAAGTATCCGTAACATCTACCCACTTAGAGTTCCAAAAATCATCTGCGTTTTCTTCTGTGTATCCGTATTCAAGAAACTCTTTTTTGACTTGTTCAAAAGTAACACCAATGTCATCTGCTACTTCCCATACGAAGTTCATAATTACTCCTTAAATCATACGGACACGGTTTTCCGTACAACGTTTATTAAACCGTTTACACTTGGTTACAACTGCATTGTCTTTTACAATGTCGTAATCAACTTTGTAAACATCCACACCTTTATGCCAATTCTTAGTACCGTAGTATCTATAATCGACAGTATCGCAATCGTAGAAGTAATAAGTAAAAACATCACCTTTCATTGTTGAGTCGAAAATTCCATAAGTACCTGCAATGTCACAACGCTTATCTTCTGGTGATGCTTTACAGAACCACATAACATGATTTTCGAGTTCTTCGCCCGATAAACCTTGATATTTCCATTCTTCAACTAGTGTGTGCATTCGCTACTCCTTAATTGCAGAGCGTGGAACGAAACATGCATTTTCATTCCAGTCCAAAGTAAGACGATTAAAGTGCATACAGATACCTGCGTAATCGTGAAGTAGTGTTTCATTGTCATTCAAAAGTAACTCGAAATTAAGCGGACAAATCTTGTTTACATTCTCAAAGTCCAACACAATCTGCCACTTCTCACGAGTTGCCATGTTCCATTTATCAAGATAATCGAGAACCTTATCTGCTATTTTCGAAATAGCCTTAAACTGTTCCTTACGTTCCATAGTTACTCCTTAAACCATACCACTTGTTACACCAACGCTTGAAAGTTTCGGGTGTACAAGGATTACCCCAATTACAACGCTGCTTTTCTGTAATTTGATTATCTCTTGTAAGACTGTCTATGTACATTTCCCAACACTCTTGCATAAACCAATAATCAGAAAATTGATTGTGAATATTTACAAAGTCTTCAACTGCTTTCTTAAAAGTCATTTACTACTCCTTGAATTTTCCGTCTATAAATCCAAGATTGCCTAAAACAACCTTGCCATTAGGTTTGTTAGTTTTGAAATATTCCCAATTATCGTGAAGGTCTTTAAGCTCACAATAATCGTGATGTGAGATTTTTCTAAAAGCACAAAGATTCCAAGCCAATACTAAAAAACCTTCTTTGTCGTTTTTGTCATAACATTCCTGAAGTGTCATAGGCTACTCCAAATTTAATTCTCTTCGAGAAATCAAACGCTTAGGTGCTGAATCTGCAATTCTGTATTCTGCGATGTCGTGTTTAACATCTGCATAGGAATATTCCTTTTTGTTATATTCTGACAAATCTTCCCAACCGTAACCGTTGTAATAGCCTTGAATTACCCAAAGATAATTGTACTTATTCTTACGCATAAACAACTCCTTAATAAGTACCATGCTCACGCTGATACTTGATATGTTCTTTAAGAGATAAAGGCTTGTAATACTTTTTAGCGTTCGGATTACATCTGTAAAACTTGACACGTTCGCCATCATTGGTGAAAAGACAATCAACAATCGAACCATTCGATAAAGCCTTAATTCGTTTTGCATTTTTCAAGTTTTCAGAATTGATTGAATAAGCCTGACATATATCGTCAAAGTGAATGTTAAGCCATGCAAGTCCAGCTTCATTTTCCGACTTATCTTCAGAAAAGAACGCTTTGTTATAGTATTCTTCCCATTTACCTTTTGGTTCTTTGTCTACAGACTGACTTTCGAAAACAACCGAAATACGACCCGACTTGAAACCGTCATAGCGTTTAGAAGTCCATTCATAAGTAAATCCGATAGCGTCCGCAAAAGCCTTGAGTTGATCTTCAGTGTCAAAAGATGCAATCGAATACTGCCATGACCATTCGCTTTCATCGGGATACCAAATAACATACTTCCAGACTGGTTCAATTTTAGGATTTCTTTGACAATCAAGCCAATTGCATTGATGATAACAAATCTGATTTCCTTTAAGCATAGACTACTCCTTTACTTCTGTAGGAACATAAGAAACATTGCCGAAAGGAATTAAGAGAGTAGGATTATAAATATCGCTTGTCTTACTCTCAAAAACCGCAACCGCAAAACCGTCTGTCGAAATTGCAATTCCACGAAATTCATAATCGGGAATATACTTGTAATGCCACTGAGAATTACAAACCCAAAGTGCAGCAAACGCACTACTTGATGTATAAGCAAATCCGAAAATATCTTCGACACTTCCATATTCAGTTCCGCAATCATATTCGAGATTGCGATACCACCATTCCTTAAAAGCATTTCTTGCTTTCTGTTCTTGGTTTTCAAAATCATTCCATTCTTTGAGAAGTTCCATAAATTACCCCCTTGTGTAAACTTCGTCATAATATTTGAGATAGTCTTCGAATTCAGAAGCCGATAAATGTTCTTTAGCAACTTCCTTATCGCCTAGATGTTTGAGAATATCTTCATCGCTTAATTCTGCGACGTCGCTATCACAAACAAAATTGTGCAATGCTTTATACATTTCATACCAAGTTCTAAGTTTATTTGCCAAATAAATACTGCGATAAAACTCTTTTGTGTTTTCGTCGAGTTTAATTGTGATAATTCTTTTAGCCATAAAATCTACCTACAAACCGAATTCTGCGAGAATAGAATTCAAAGAGTCAGACTCTCTAAACTTAACATCACTTTCTGAAATTCTTGTTTCAGAAACCAAACGATTAAAATCTTCTTTTGAGATATAAAGTGTAATCTCTTCACTAACTTTTACCTGTGGCATTTTTTACTCCTTGCGATTACAACCGCTATCCACTAATAAAAAAGGCGTCGACCTTAAAAGCCAACGCCTAACCAATACTAGCAAAATAGACCGCCTTTGCTTCGGCAGCCGAATCGTAAAACCACTGTTTCAACTTCTCACCACTAACAGAGTAGAGCGTGATAACAGAATCAACTAAACAGAAAACTACCTTTTCAATCTGACAACGATAAGCCATAAAAAGCCCCCTTTGCAAAAGCAAAACCACCAAACCGAAAACGGATTTTTCATTTTCTACAAACTTCCTAAAACTTCCAAACCGTCTAACAGTTTTTCAATCCACTTTTTACGCCGACCGTAAAAGTCATTAACGTAAAACTCACCGCCATGAACTAAAGCCGAATAAACCAACAGACCGCCGAAAAATCCTGCTAAGATCGCCGTAAAAGCAATTATGCTAAAAAGTAATTCCATGTTTTACCCCTTATCTTAATAACAGAGATTTTGACTTTCGAGATTGTACAGAGCCACGCAAAGCGTAGTCGTGCCACTTCTTTTTAGCGTCTTCCAATTGTGAAAGATTGCTATTCTTTAATTTCCAGTCTTTCACAAGTAAATCGAGTTTTTCTTTATTGCTCATAAAATACCCCCAACGGTAAAAAACCGTTTAATAAGATTTATTGAGTAACTTAAAAAAGCACTCAATAAAAAAGGCAAGTCCAGAAAATAGACTTGCCTTTAAAATTCAATGCTTTCGTGATTAACCGTTTAAGACAATTCGCTTGTTATCGCTACCGCCTTAAACGTTGCTTTTCCTAATATCTCCGTTGTGTTCTAAACTCCTATTGTATCGCATTTAATATGGTTGCCACGGAAAACCACCGCTTGAAATCGTATACCACTATTCGACATTTCAGACCATAATAAAATTAATTCGTGCGTAGTCGTCGAAAACGTTACGAAAGAATTTGGAAAACGTGCGGTTTAAATTTGTTTTGTTCCTACAGAAAAAACCGCTTAAACTGTCTAACGCTTTGCACGGATAATTATTGCCTTAAAGTCGAGGTTTGCAATAGCAACCGCTACTGTCAACTTTCAAGAGTGCGAATAACTTGTCGAGAACTAGGGCAAGCGTCGTGAAAATCTGAAAAGGGAATTAATCAGATAAGACAATAGCAAGGTAAAACCTATTGAAAAAAAACTGCGGTTATAATACCATATAGACTACAGTCTTAAAGACTGATTTTATCGGCTTTGTATAGTGTGTATAGTTTTAGCGGACAATTCACACTGTACAAAGTTTTCATTTTTTCGATGTAAAAGAACTTGAGTTATTATCGTTTTCAAAAATCGTTTTACTACTTCTAGATAAACAATCTGTAAAGACTACCTACCTAAAAATAATAGCGTATTAATAAAAATCAACTCATATACAACCACTATACAAAAATATAGTGGTTGCTATCAATTGACTTTTTAAGCGTGTTTTCTCTTGTCCGCTTTTGCGATTGCTTTTGAAGTCGCTTTGATTATGTCAATATTACAGATACTGTTAACAAGTTCGGGTATATCATCAGAACTAAGGATATTATCTGTTAATCCCGAATTGATTGTATCATTCAATTCAATAATAAGTTTACCGATTTTTTCAAGTAATTTTTCGCGACTGATTTTTACTTCTTTTTTCTCTGTTGGTAAAGAATAGAAGTTATCAAGATACTTGATACAATCAATAATAATTGTTCCGTCGTTATTAATTCTAACGATAGGGAAAAAGTCATTTTCCTTGCCATTCATACCATAGAAGTATTTGCAAGCGTTTGCTATTTCGGTAACACTTGGGAGAACTGTTGTTTTCTCTGTTGCCTTGCCATTTTCCCATTGTACAAACATAGCATTAAAACGCTTTATCCCGAACTGATAACCCATTGATAATTTACCACTTGCCACCAATTCACAGATACACTGATAAATAGAGAATTCTTTTTTATTCAATTCCCTAGATAACATAACACTTGAACTTTCAAGCAATTTTTCAATTGCTGAGTTTTCAACAAGTCCGTTTCGCATTGTTTCCATAGCCTTATTCATAAAAACCATCCCACTAGCATAATACTAGTTATATATAAAGATATTGTTTAAGATAGTAACACTATCTATTATTGATTATCGCATATTATAAAATAATTGCAAGTAATTTTTAATAAAAAATGCATTTTTTTTAAAGAAAATATATATAACTTTGTATAGTGGTTTTTTATTGGTATAATCAACCTATCAACCTACCCGCCTAGTAGGGTATGACGCCGCCGCACCCGCTGACTTGTCCTTATCCATTGGGGGCTGAATTTTTTCAAGGAAGGCTCATTTTGACACAATATAAGTGAGTAAAAATGACACAATATTATAAGAAGAAAATGGGAAAAAAACGTGTACTTTAGGGGTAAAAACAGGGTGTAAGTGGGAGAAAATGGCTGTTTTTAGGGTAAAAAGTGGGTCTTAGTGGGAGAAAAATATCGGTTTGAAGAGGGGTATCTGGGTATACGGCTGAGGGATCAGGTGCAGAATAGGCGGAGTATAAGTTTCCTAAGGTATACAAAATATAAAGTAGATGTTGACAATATATAATGTATATGAGATAATGAGATATGTTTAAGTATGAACCGTTAGCGAAGACATTAAAAGAAAGGGGGATGACTCTGAGTCAGCTTGCTGAGGAAGCTGGTATAAGGGGGAGTTATCTGGTATCTAGGATGAACGGCGGAGAATATGTACCGTCGGAGTATCTTGATAAGATATGTAATGTACTTAATGTATCTTTGGATAAGGTGGTAGTCTGGAAGAAAGGAGAACAGAGCAGTTCTGAGAGGGTAAGTCCTGACTGGGATAAGATTACTGCTTTACTGGGCGAGAGCGATATATCGCTTAACAAGTTGAGTGAGAAGTGCAGGTTGAGTAAGTGTGCTTTAAGTATTGCTCGTAAGAGAGGCGGGTCTTTGAAGAAGACTGTAGTGAATGATATTGCAAGGAACTTGGGCTGTAAGATTGAGGACTTGATATGATTAGTTATATGCCGATGATGAAGACTTTGGAGAGTAGAGAAATGCTGCTTTGTAATCTGGAAGATGAGCTTGGTTTGTCAAGGTCTTCTTTAAGACAGGTTATGAATCGGGGCGGATACCTTAATGTTTCTACACTGCTTAACATAGCTGCTTTATTGAAATGTGATATTAAAGATCTGGTTGAGTGGAAAGAAGGAGACGGCGTTGAAAACGGTACAAAGTATATAAACATAGACTGGCAGATTTTAAGTGAACTGTGCAAGAAGAATGGTACTTCATTGTCTGGATTGTCGGTTCAAATGGGTTTTACAAAAAATAAATTTACAATGGCAAAGAAAAGAGATGGTTCTATGTCTCCATCAGATGTAGAGAAAGTTAGTAAGATTCTAAGTGTTGAAAAAGGAGCTTTTGTGAAATGACAGTTTGTTATAATAAGCTGTGGCAGATGTGTGTTGAAAAAGGAATTAAACCGTCTTTCTTTTATTCTAGGAAAAAAGCTGGTCAGTTCTACCTTTCAGAAAGCACTCTTTATGAACTCCGTAAGAACAGCCCTGTCTCTATGAGAACCATTGATATTCTGTGTTCGTATTTTAAGTGCCAGCCATGTGATATTATGGAGTTCGTAAATGATTGATTCTAATCCGTTTCTCCGCTTACTTACAGAACGAGGCATCTCTGTGGACCAGATAATCAGCCTTTCTGGTCTGGACTATTTTGAAATCTTTTCATTTAAGAACGGTAAAAACATTACGCAGGAAAAACTTGACGTTCTGTGTAAAATATTAAACTGCCAGCCCTGCGATCTGATTGCCTTTCATAAATCAGATTCTACAGGACACTGGGAATGGGTTGAAGATTCTGAGAAGTAGGGTTATACTGAGTGTATGGTTACATTAAAACCATTATTCGGTTACCTCGCTTATCATAGAATCTCTCTTAAGGAACTGGCTGAGAAATCTGGTATTTCTTACCCGACTTTACTGGCTATGAGACGTGAGGACAGATTTACTATTAAGGCTCTGAATAAACTCTGCCTTACATTAAATCTGAATATTAAGGATGTTATAAGATACGAGGGTTAGTTATGAAAAAGGTTTTAATGTTACTGTTTTTATTATTAAGCGTTGCTGCTTTCGCTGATACTAAGAAATATGCAGTGGGAGATAAATGGTATGTTGTTTTCGATTTTGATAAACCAGATAATTTTAAGTTAGAAAAAACAGTTACAGTAAATTTTTATCAGAATGAATATCCAGAGTCGTGGAACTTTTTTAAGAAACAGTATTATTTTTTAAAATCTGTTTTACCCTGTGATAACGGATATGTAGCCGAGTTTAAAAATGAAAGCGATGGGAAAGGTGATGAGAAAAAAGTATTTTTATCAAAAGGACTAGTTTTTTACACTCGTGATTTAATCGAAACAGAGAAAAAAGACACTTTCATTGTTACTTTTTATAAATGTACTATCACAGAGATCTATCCCAATTACTTTATAGCTGAACGTTCTGAGATTGAAGATTAATCTACTTCCTCAAACACTTTTCTAGCCACAACACCACCACATATAAATCCAAATAAGAAAATTAAAATTCCAAAACAAATATATTCTGAACTCATTACTCTACCTTTTCAAAAACAAGATTATGAACAAAATAGACAATTTGTCTCTTATAAGCATTTCTGATAGAAAAATTCTTATCAGTATCACTCCAACATAGTCTTCCTGTCATGCCATTTCCTTCTGGTACAATAATCCGTATCATATCACCCTCACAACAAGGAGTTCCGTTCTTATCTTGGATGTAACCACCTCTGCAAAGATGTGATTCAATTTCTGGAAGAGAATTAAGAAACTCTGCGAAATCTTTGCAATTCTTTATTTCGATTTCTGAATTTTGTGCGGCAGGTGTATTTTTTCTGAAATTTGAATGTTCCACCATATTTTGCACTCTATAATCTGCAATCAGAGACATTGCCCATTTAATAAGTTCTTTAGTTTCTTCTTTCATAAGTCTTCTCCATTTTCCATTACCAATCCAATTGATTCATCAATATCAGAGAAGTCTTGAAAATACTGTTCTAATTCTTCATCTGACATTTCGTTGCCATGGTGACACTGTTCTTTTACTTCATTAGTCTTTAAATTTTGAGATGTCATCTGCCATTACTCCCATGCTTATAAGCAATAAAGTACAATAACCAATAATATCCGCTACATCATTTACACGAGGCTTTTCCTCTGTATTTGACATCACACGCCCCAGTTTATCATCCAAACGAATTAGAATAGAATTTGTACTATCTCCTTTGTAAAAAATCTTCTTAGGATTTATTGCTGAGTCTCCATATTTCTTATTCTTATAAAGAAGGAGATCTTTCATTGCATCCATAATATCTCTGATTTTTTGCTGAGTTGTAGGTTCTTCCTTTTTCATATCTAATTTCTCTTTTGATACTCCATTTAGATATGGACAGCCAAAACAATTAAAACTTTCGCCATTTTTTCCAACACCTTGACACCATGCTTTGATTGAAGGACACTTCATAGCACGAGTTTTGCCAGCAGTATCTTGAATCCATTGATGAAGATTATCTCTTCTTAATTCCCAACCTTCTTGAATAAAGTCTTTTGGAATTTCTTCATCATCAAAATCTTTGTATACTACTTTGTTTATATTTGAGAAAAATAAATTAGAATTAGTTTTCTTTTTATCCATTTACAAAAACCCCCTAATTAGCAATAAAATCTTCAAAATATGGAAGTGATTCAACCCACTTACAGAATTGATGCCACTCAACCAATTTATGATTCTTCCGCCATTTATACATATTTCGTAATGTAGCATAATCACAATCGTACATAGATGTATAACAATAACTTGAAGGTAGTAATTGTCTGATTTCACGAAAATATTCATAGTCTTTTGTATCAAGATACTTATCCCTTAGAGTATTTAACTTATCTAAGTCTTGTTCCCAATACCAACATTTTTCAAACAGTTCCCTATTATTTGATGTATTATTAACATCCCTTACTATTATTGATATTTGACTTCGTGAAAGCCCTGTATTTTTAGATATTTCTTCTTGCGAAAGTCCATTTTTATACAATTCTCTTACTCTTATTCTTTCAGGTGGTGTCATCTTGCTAGACATCTTCCAATTCTTGTATGACTTTTGTAAATCAAAACCTTTGTGATTATTCCATTCTCTTTTTATATTTTCTTCTAAATCTACCCATTCAAGATTTTCTACGCTGTTGTTACCTTTATTCATATCAAGATGATCAACAGTGCTTTTATGTTCTGGATTATCAATCCAGCAAGTTGCAACGAGTCTATGAACAACCCATTTTTCTCCGTTACGACCACCCATATTTAATTCGTAATATCCAGAACCAGTAAGGCTTGGTTGACATTCTCTTTCCTCAAAATGTCTTACTCTTCCAGTTACATCTGGTAAATCGTATTCACATGAGAATACACGACCGTTTTTGAAAACCTTGTATTTTCGACCATTTTCACAAGTGTAAATGCGAAATTCTTCTGTTTCATACGGATAAGTTAATTCATCATATTTTTTCTCTTTTATAGAAAGTACCTCTTTTATTTTTTCATCAACTTCAAAATCTTCAATTTCAAATCTTTTTGAAGTACCTTTATGCTGAAATGAAGAAGAATTTCTTGTAGTACCGACCTTGTATGTATCAAGTTCTGCCATAAAGTACATAGGGGCAGTTAAAGCGACATGAACGTGTATCATTCTTAGGAACTTAGAATTTGGCTGACTACCACCATTATTGTCTGCGGCTACAAGATTTTTGCATATACGCATATCATCTGAGCCAATTATGAAATTGTTATTTTCATAATAACTGTCACTTTTTTCTTTTGCTTCTTCAAAACTTTTGCACATTGGAAATCTAACACCAAGTACAGCAGGTTCAAAACCTTCCACTTTTGTATAAGTAAATCTCATTATTTTTCCTCTGCTAGTGGTTTTGTGTTTATAACGAAAAATGTTCCGCCATCAACTTCATTGTATGCCTGTATTTTATCAATTCGATAAACAGCGTCTAAAACACTGACAAAAACTTTACTTTCACTAAATCCTTCGTGGCATAAAGTTTGTGATTCGGTTGTAAGTTCCCTTAGTTTCACTTTTCGCTCCCACAGGTAAGAAGTTCAATACAATGTTCAAGATCGTGACGAATTATGTTCATATCGTCATCAACTGCTTTTCCAACCAACTTAGTTATAGTGATTAAAGATTCAAGAGCTTCTCCTTTTTCATCAACCTTTTTACAACTCCTTTCTAATTCTTCCTGTCTTTGCTTTAATCGCTCAACTGCTTCTGAGGCTTTTTGTAAGTCTGCTCTTATGTATCTGAGAATAAAATCAGCGTCTTTTTGTGTAAGTTCAATCATAATTCCGCATTTTATACCAAATAAGACAACAATTTAGTCAAGATATAGAACAAACTGGTTTGTACACCTGCTTTGTAAAAAAATCGCATTTTAATCAATTTTTTTTTCAGATTTATATTGCTCTTAGAACATTAAAGGCAGAATGTCTTTCCCTCAGACGAGGCGGTTCAATTATTTTTCATTTGCAGGAGCAAATATATGGACAATCCAAACACACAGACAGACGAACAGCGTTTAGCAGAGTTCAGTCAGAAATTAGATTCATTTAAACCAGAAGGGTTTGATGATGAAAAGTTTGCAGCACTCAAAGAGGCTGTAATTGGTTATCACAAGAATGATGTTCAGGGCTTGAAAATCAACAACGCCCAGATGAAAGAAGAAAAGCAGACACTTGCAGACAAGAATAAAAATCTTGAAAGTGCACTTGCTACTAAAACTTCTGAATTTGAAGAACTTCAGAAAAAATTGGCAGAAAGTCAGCCAGATGAGTTGCGTAAACATTACGAAAATCAACAGGCTCAACTGAATGATGTATTTGCTAAGAAAGAAAGTGATTATCAGACAAAAATCGCAACTCTTGAAAAGAAGAACGCTGAATACGAGCAGGGAATTCTTGAAAGAGATGTAATGGCTGAATTCAACAAATGTGCAGGTACAAAGAATTGGCTCGGCGGTGGTAGAGAACTTGCTGAGAAGTTTATTTGCGGAACACATGGTTCTAACTTCTCTCGTTTATCAATGGGTGACGGAACTTCCATTCTTGTAAATGAAGCAAAACAGGATATGGCACAGGCTCTTGAGAAGTTCTGTGAAACTGATGTTGGTAAAAATCTTCTTGCCTCTGGTTCGACAGGCGGAGGAGCAGACGGCTCCGCTTCTACAACTGGTACTGGTAAGAGATTAACTCAGGCTGAATACGATGCCCTGTCTCCTCAAGCCCAAATGGACTTCAGTATCGACGGAGGTCAGATTGTTTAGTCTGAAATAAACAATAGGAGAAATAATTATGCCTACAAGTAATTCAAATTTGGACAAAGTACGCCGTGACTTTATGCTCGGTTTGAGAGAAAGCGGATATTCACCATTCTGCTTTATTAATTCGGTAAACACAAATACAGGAGCTGAAGAGGCTGCTGTCGGAGACATCATCAAAGTACCTATCGGAAAGGCAGGTAAGATGATTGATACTCCAGTTGGATTCAATTTCCCTAACGAAGCTGGTTCTGATGTTGATTCCCTCAACATGGAACTTACTTACTCTAAGACAGTTCCTATCGACTGGAAGGGTGAAGACCAGAAAGCCGTTATGAACTCTGGTGCTTGGGGTACAGTAAAAGCACAGCAGTTCGCTGACGCTTTCAACCAGATTCGTGATGCAATTGAAGCATCTGTTGCTCTTGAAGCAGTTAAATCAGCTTCTCGTGCATACGGAACAGCAGGTACAGCACCATTTGCTGACGGAACAAAAATGGGTGATATGGCTCAGATGAAAGGTATCCTTGATTCTAACCAGTGTCCAAAAGTAGGACGTTCTATCGCTCTTTCTCCAGAAGCAGAAACAAGTCTTCTTACAAATCAGACTAACATGATCAAGGTAAATGAAGCAGGTTCTGAAGCAATGCTTCGTCAGGGTATCATCATGCCTACATATGGCTTCAATGTTCGTTCTTCAGCTCAGTTGGTTGAACACGAAAAAGGAGCAGGTACAAGCTATGTTACAAACCTTTCTGAATCACTTGCTGCTGGTGCTCGTGAAATTGCAGTTGATACAGGTTCTGGTTCAGTTCTCGCAGGTGATGTTGTTACATTCGCTGGCGATACAAACAAATACGTTGTTAACTCAAACAACGCAACAACAACTACAAGCGTTACAATCGGAGAGCCTGGTCTCAAGAAATCTCTTGCAGACGGCGTTGCAATGACAATCGGTAACAACTACATACCTTCTGTAGCTTACCACAAGTCAGCAATCGCACTTGCTATCCGTCCACCAAAAGCACCTGTTGAAGGTGACATGATGGAAAGAACTCTTGTAACAGACCCTTATTCTGGAATCACATTCGAAATTGCACTTGTTAAAGGACAGCGTGTAGTTCAGTATCAGGTTTCAGCAGTTTGGGGAGTTAAGGCAGTAAATCCTGCTTGGATTGCTCTCTTGCTCGGCTAAGAGTAACAAACCACTCTCTCATTCGGGGGAGTGGTTTATCTATAAAAGGAGACTATTATGGCACTCGTAAAAATGCTTCGTGACATTCCAGAAGTTGCTGGCGGAAAAACTGAGGCAATGATTCCAGAAGAGTCTGTAGCTGATGCTATGAAAAGAGGCTGGAAGAAGGCTGACGGTAAGGTTGAAAAAACTGAACCAAAGCCAGAAAAAACAGAACCAAAGCCAGAGCCAAAAAAGGAAGAGCCTAAAGTTGAACCAAAGGTTGAAGAACCTGTAAAAGAACCTGAATTCCCGACTTTTGAAAAAACAGAAGAGAAGAAAGGTAAAAAATAAGGAGTAACTTATGCCGTTAGGAACAACAACAACAGAACCGACAACTTCCATAACTCAGACAACTACTGAACAAACCGTTCAGACTGTTGAAACAGTAAGTGAAGAAAAGGAATTAAATATCCCAGATATTACTCTTGTAGTTGAGGACGGCACTGGTCTTCCAAATGCCAATTCGTATTGTAACCTTGATTTTGCAATTGAATACTGCACGATGAAGGGATATACGGATTGGCTTAAACTTTCTGACAGTGAACAGAAAGTCTTTATTATTCGTGGAACAGAGTTTGTAGACAACTTCTACAACTGGAAAGGAATCAGACACAAACAGTCACAGTCAATGTCATTTCCACGAGATGAAATTTATGATGATGACAAATATCCAGTAAATGGTATTTCAGAGAGATTGAAAAAGGCTTGTATTGAAGCTGCTTTCTTAAACTCATCCTCTGGAACAAGCACATTATTCTCAACAAAAGACGAGAACGGCGGAATTAAAAAACAGAAAGTAGATACTCTTGAAGTTGAATACTTTGGTAATCAGAAAAGCGGAGATTCTTCAAGTGTTGATTACACAACAATTTATGATGTTCTGAACAAATTACTCAAAGGACTTTATAAAACAAAAGACGAAAGCAGTCACGTTTGCACCAGAGCTATGTGGGGTTGGTAATGAACTATATCGCAATGAAACAGGTAGCAACTAATCTTCTCAAAGAATTCGGAAATGTAAAAAACTGTGTTTTATTACACAAAGAGAAAGGTACTGTTACTCGTTACAACGGTTTAGGCGTAAAACTCAATTATAGTTCTGAAGCAATCGGAAGTAACTCAAACATTATTAAGGCAGGTGACGCAAAGGTAATCTGTCAGTTTGATGTCATGCCAGTTGAAAATACAGATGTGATAGAAATAGAAGGAGAGAGATATAACATAATAGTTTCTGGAGACACAAGTCCAGACAGTATCACAAAAATTCTGTATACGCTGCAGGTAAGGAGGGCAAATGGCTAGTATCGTCATTCATACTCCTAAGAGAACTTGGAAGGTAAGAGAGAGAGGTGAACTTTCAAAGGTTTTTGAAAAAGAACTTGAGAAGAATGTTGCTAAAGCTGTTTTTCCGAAACTTATCGAAGGTGTCAGACTAACTATGAATGACAAGATATATCTTCTTGCTACTTTCTTTCAAAGAGTTGTGGCAAGAACTCCACTTGATGAAGATTATGCTTGGGAAGAAATTGATGAGTATGGACAAGTACATCATTACTTCCACAAGTCAGATGACAGTCAGTGTAAGTGGAGTTGGTATATGACTACTGGAAGAAAGAGACTTGAATACACGTCAGAAGACGAGAGTTTATTCAGAGTTGTAAGTGATGAAAGTGCCATTCAGAAGATTGCACAGGATATCCAGAACACTTTTAATTCCAGAAAAACTGGCAAACTTCCAGAGATATATAACGATAACGAACACTTTGACGTTCTTGAATACGGCGGTGGATGGGGCTGGGGAAATGGATCTCCAATAAAAGAAGTAAACGGACGAAAGCATGGTGTAGAAAGGATGCACTCTGCACAAGCTCCTGCTGGTATGTGGCGTATTACTTATGCTGAATACGAGAGGGCAAAACAGAATAAACGAGCAAAGACTAGTTTAATAGCTCGTTTTGGTGGAAAGAAACACGGAATGGTTTTAACACCAAGTGATAGAGATTTAGAGCAAATGGTAAAGCTCTTAAAAAAGAGACATATAAAATATGGCGATATAAGCAAATATTTGTAGAGGAGAAGAAAAAAATGGTCAATAACGAAGTAAACAAAACATTAATTTCTATCTTCGAATCTGCAACAATGGATGACGGTCATGGCGGAAAAGAATCTCTTTTTCTCCCAGACAAGTCTGATATTAACTATGAATTTGAAGAATTCCATAGACCAGACGCTCGTGTAACAGGATGTTGGTACGAGCTTCATTTCCTTCCTGCGACACCAGCAATGGCAGAGTTGGGGAAAAATGCAATGAATGAATGGACTGGAATCTTTCAAATAAATGTGTGCGTTCCAAAAAATATTAGGACCATAACTCCTAATCTTGGAGTGCAGGATTATGTAGATAATGCTTACGTTTCTATCGCAGAAGTGATGAAAAGAGGCGTTATAAAGAACAGGGTACATATCACAGGAGTCGGTAGAACGTCTGCAATCGACAACGACGATTACTATTCTGTTCCAATATCAGTTTCGTGGTATGCGAATCTGGCAAATTAAATAGGAGACGCAATATGATTGATAAGGACAATATACAGCACAACCTGAAAACTGGTGCAGACAGTGATATAATCTATATCAGAGAAGTCACTGATAAGAAATCAGCAGATTTCGGCAAGCTGAAAACCAAAGACGGTTTGTATAAGTTCCCAGTTCTTTCACGTTCTACTGGCAACAGTGTTTCTGGTACAACAGAAACAATCGAGTCAAACGAACTTCGTAAAGGACGAACAAAGTCTGCTCCTAGACGTGGTAATTCTTCTGCGGAAGGCTCTCACGATTTGGAGCTTTCTCCTACTACATTCGACGACCTTTTGGAAGCCGCATTGAGAGGAGAATGGAGACGTTGGGAATCTGATACAGACTCGCCGATTAATCTTGATAAAAATGCTTACAACGCAGGATTCTTCCTTACACGTTGTACAGACCCTTCAGAAAGTGAGTACAACCATGAAAAGAATTTCGGTTCACGCCGACTTCTTAATGATGGTCAGCTCGGTCATGAAGACGGTATGCTCAAAGTTCCTGCTGGTTGCGTAGTTCACGAACTCACCTGCGGAACAAAGGATATTAAATATTCTTTGCTCAAAAAGTTTGGTGGTGTTGAGAACGAAGACTTGTATCAGGAGTTTAAGCACATTGCCGTAAATACTTTGTCTCTTTCAGTTCAGATTGGTGCAATTGTTACAGGTTCTTTTGGACTTATGGGTAACAACAATCCAAAACTTATGACTGAAGATGTAGCTCGTGCAAACTTCGGTGGAGAAGATACAGACCGCTTTGTTGACGGTGTAACTACTGGTAACTCATTCATTGAGAACCTTCCAGTAAAATCAACCGACACAGATCAGTTTACTTCTCGTGAAGGTGACTTGTGGATTAACGGTAAGAACATTACTTTTGCAACAAACCTCACACTTGAGTTGAATAATGGTCTTGAAAAGAAATTTGCTATCTTTGTAAAAGATGCTATTTCTACTCAGCCACTTTCTCTCGAAGTTACTGGTGATTTGACAACATATCTCGTAGAAGGAGAATCTGACGAACTCTATAACTCTGGTATTGATGACGAAACAAACGAAATCATCTTCCAGTTCCAGAATAAAGAGAAAGACCCAGACTTCATCTACTTGTTCCAGATTTTTGAAACAAAAATCGGAGACCAGAACCTTTCTTCTTCTGGACCTGATACATTTGACCAGAGTGAACCTTACAGTTCATTTGGAGAACGTGCTTTGCGTATCTTCAGAGTTGCTCTTCCAAAAGTTCGTGATATCGAGTTTATTCCAGATGACACAACTTGGACAGATGCAGGTGAAATCGTTATCAGACCAAACATTGCTGTTGTTACTGCAGATGTTACTGACCTTTCAGTTCTTGATTCTCTCAAGAAAGAAAATGGAGAAACAATTGCAGAGCAGGTAATCACTGCATTTACAGTTGATGATGACGGACTTATCCATGTCAACGAATCTGCTTTCAGTGTAGTTACTGACGGAGTTCTCCGTGAAATCGAAGTAACTCTCAGCGGCGAAACAAAGAAGATGACTGTTGCTACTAAGGAAGTAACACCTCCTAACCCAGTAACAAATGTAAGCGTAACTGTAAAGGCTACTAAGGCTATGTTCACTTGGACAGACCCTGCTGATACAGACTTTGACCACGTTCTTATTGACGTACAGGATAACGAAGGAAAATCAGTTATCTCTGGAAGCGAAGAGAAAGGTGTTCAGGCTTACACAGCAACTGGTCTTACAAAAGGAAATACTTACGTTGCAGACTTCATTGCAGTTGACAAGAACGGTAACAAGTCTACAAAGGTTACAAAGACCTTCCAGACTTCTGGTATTGATCTTGGTTCTGTTACAGGACTTACAGCTTCAGCAACAGGACAGGAAATTACTGCTATCTGGACAGACCCAGTTTCTGACCTCGATGGTGTTCAGATTGAACTTTATAAAGGTGATGTTCTCGTTGAAAAGACAGACATTGCAAAAACTACAGAAACCTATACAAAGGCTTCACTTGATGCTTCAACTGAATACAAGATTATTGCAACACCGTACAAGACACTTACGGATGCAAAACTTCTTGGTAGGTCATCAGAAACTACTGCAACAACTGAAGCGTAGTTTTTAATCTAGTTTTTTTTCAAGGCTAGTATATAGTCAGTCGGACGTATGTCTGGCTGACTATTTTTTTTTTCCAGAGGAGAAAATTTATATGACAAAATCAATCAATATCGAGGACTTTTTCACAGAGGACAACGAGAAGGAAGGAATCTGGTTTGAACCTAAGATTAAGGGAGTTCCTTGTGGTATTGAGTTTCTTGTAACAGGTACAGGAACAGATGAGAACGTGGCTGCTTCAGAGCGTTATGAAAAGGCAATTTCTGAATCAGAGGAAATTAAAGACCCTATTGAGAGAGTAAAAAAGCAGAAGGAACTTGACGCAAATCGTGTTGCTGAGTTCGTAAAGGGTATCAGAGCCGCTGAAAACAGTGATGTAAAGTATCAGGGAAAAGCTCTTGAATATTCAGTTCCTTTAATCCAGAAACTTCTTTTGAAATCACCTCTGATTAAATTTGAAATTATAAAGTTTGCAAAGGACACTGCAAATTTTATCAAAAGGGAGAAGAACGCTTAAAAGAATCCGTAGAGCGTTATTTCTTCCTTTATCATCCTCACGCTGTAGAAAGAACGATTATTGAAAATGGTAAAAAGACAAAAAAAACAGAGTGGGTAAGAAACTGCGAAGTTCGTGATGAGTTCATCAAAACTCGTGGCGGTAAAGATAAAAAGAAAGGTGAAAAACTATTCTATGCACTAGGAGAAAAGGATGCAAAGTGGAAAAAACTTCGTGATATTCCTTGTCCTCCAGAATATGCATGGATATTTAAGCATTTTATGCAGATTTGGCAAGGATGTGAATATGACATGATGGGTAACGTTATATTCACATTCAGGACCATTAATGACTACGTAGAGTGCTATAAAGTTCCTCTTACAGTAGAGGATAAAAAATGTCTCTTTAAGATGAAAGCATGGGCGATGAATACGATTGCTGAGTTGAAAGAGAAGGAGTAATGTTATGAACGGTCAGGATACAGAACAATTCAACTTTGATATAAACGTAGAAAACAGTGATGTAAAAAACCTTGGGGTTGAGTTTAATAAGGTTGATGAGTACGTCCTGAGTATAGTAAATCATCTGACTCAAGTTGAAAATAAAATACTGAAGATTCAGAATGTTACTAAAAACACTACAAATAACATTACTCATAACAAAGGTACAAATTTCAACGGTCCGTCTAATGTTGTTCTCGGAACTAACGGAACTGCAGTATCAACTTCTTCTCCTAATTCGAATGCATATAAACAGGCAGTTCAAAATTTTCATGATTATCAAATACAAGAAACGGAATTATTAAAACAGCAGGTTGAAACTGAAAAAGAAATTACCAGATTAAAAAAAGAACTCGCAAATACTGTCAGACAGGATTCTGATGCCAGAGCCTTAAATGCAAAAACTAAAAATGATAAATATAAATCTCAGTGGTATCAGGACAGTATTGTAGCTGAAACTGGATATAAAAATGAAAAAACAAAATGGCTTGCTTATAGAAATGCAAATCCAGAAAAATTCTTAGCAGGTGGCTTAAACGCAAACTGGACTCATCAATTCTCAAAGTCTATTGACGAGATAGGTAATTCATTAAAAAAGACAAGTCCTGTCTTAGGTCGATTGTTAGGAGATGTTGCAAACATTGCTGCAAATTTTTTAAAATCTCCAGCAGCAGGTATTACAACTCTTCTTTCTAAATTTACAGATGCAGTAATAGATTTAGGAAAAGCGTGTGTACAGGCATATTCTGAAATAGAATCATTAAAGACTCAGCTTGGAGTTGTATTTTCAAATCAGTCTCAAGCTGATTCAATGTTCGGTCAGATTTCTCAGTATGCAGTGAAGTCTCCTTTTGGAGTTCAGCAGACATCTGAACTTGCAGTTCTCCTTAAACAGTCTGGTGTTTATGCTTCAGACCTTATGGATACTCTTAGAATGTTAGGAGATACAGCTGGCGGTAACATGGAGAAAATGAAGCGTATTGCAAACAACTACGCTCAGATCGTATCTATCGGTAAAGCCTCAATGCTTGATATGCGTCAGTTTGCTTATGCAGGTATTCCAATTTTTGAGGCAGTTTCAAAAGAACTTGGTGTATCTCAGCAGGAACTTCGTAAACTTATCTCTGACGGTAAGGTTACTTCTGACATTATTGAAAAAGTATTCAAAGACCTTACTGGCATAAACGGTATTTTTGAAAACGCTACAGAAAAAGGTGCAAAGACATTAAAGGCTCGTTTACAGAACTTACAGGATGCAAGACAGTTGGCTGCAGCATCTGGAGGTGAATGGTTAGTTCATTTTGGAGAAGGAACAGGAAACGATTCTATTGCAAATAAACTTGTAACTACAGCAGAGAATATTTATCAACTTCTCCAAGAAACTGTAAATACAGTAAATATAGAAAAATCTGTAAAAGTAATTGAAAGAAGAAATGACAGAATAACTCAGTTAGAAGACGAACTCAGATATTTAAGAGAAAACGGTGGAAAGAAATCTGAGATAAAAGAAGTTGAAAAATTGCTTGCAGAAGAAATGGCAAAAAGAGATATAGAGGCTGAAAGAGTTTCATATTACAACAGTTATCAGAGAAAGTATAACAGTTATGACAGGTGGCAGAAAGAGTTTAATAGTTACGAGGGTAAAAAAAGTGAACTGGATGCTTACTATAGAGAAATGGGCTATTCACCAAAATCAGAATATAGTCTTGAAGAATATCAATCATTCGCTGACATATTAGGATTTGATAATTTATCTAACGTAATTTCAGAACTCATAAAAGCAACTGAAGGACTTAAAAACATAACGGAAGAAGAGGTTAGGGCAAATCGAGAAACTAATCTTATAAATGCACAGCAACTTGCGTTTGATAAAGCCTCTAAAATTGCCGACAAAGAATTGTCATATAACTCTGCTTTTGAACAACTGTATAGCATCTACACTAATTCAGATGAATATAAAGAACAGAAACAGAAAGAAGAACTTGCATTATTAAAAGAAGCAAAAGCAGCTCTTATAGAATTGTCTAAGTTCGTAGATAAAGAAGGAAACTTTGATATTACTCAACTTTCTTATGGCAAATTCAGTGACCTTTATAATAATAAAGGTGCATTTAGTCCTGCAAGAAAATTACAGATTGTACAGGGTAATGCAGAAGCTACTGCAGAAAATAGAAAATTACTTACAAGTCAGTGGAATGATATGTCAGACAAGATCGCCATAGAACTTGGAAAGAAGAATAAAGAATTAATGGTAGGTTTCAGAGCTGCTCAACGAACAGAGAACAACTTGAACGGAACAGACAAAGAGTTCTTTGACAAGTTTGATACTAATCTTGAAGCACAATTAAACTTCCTTCAGCAACTTATAAATATTGAGAAAGAAAAAGGAAACGAGAAGGGTGAAGAGTATTATCAGGAAATGTACAACAACCTTCTTGCAAGTACATTTGGTTACACTCTTAACGATAAAGGTAAAAATGCAAATCCAGAAGATTTATTAAAAGGTGCTACTAAAGATTTCGTACCTCTATGGAAACGTATTCTTGCTCAATATACAGGTCTTTCTACACAAGGAATGACTGGAACTGTTCAGACCCTTACAAATTATCGTGATGACATGGCTATCCGAAATATGACTTCAAGCGTACTTTCTGCAACAATGAAGACTATGGGTGTAGATACAGCCATGAGTCTTATGAGAAGTGGAGAAGGAAAACAGTTACGAGGAGATACTGGCGGAACATTCCAGATCAACTGGAAAGAAACAAAAAAAGCAGTTCACGATTTTGCTCTTCAGTTATCTGCATCTACAGAAGTTGTAACTGCATACAAGAACGGTTTACAAGCAGAACTTGATACTTATGAACAGTTGATTGCTGCAGGATATACACAAGGTGAATCTCAAGATTTAAGTCAGCAGAAGTTAGTCTCATCTAAGAAAATGGCAGAACTCGCTCAAGACGCAGGTGAGCAGTTAGTAAATGCTTTTGGAGAAGTAATCGAAACTGAAAGTGGCAAGCGTTATAATACAAGTGAACTCAAAGTTGATGAAGAAGGAAATTTAATTGTCGCAAAAACTGGAGAAAAAATTGAAGAGCAGGTAAGACTTACTGGAAATCTTTTTGAGTTTATTAAGAAAGAGTTGCCAGAATTAAGAAAAGACATCCATGAAGCAACTTCTCAAGAGTTAATGGACAAAGAACTCGAAAAGTTATACAACGAAGTTAAAAACAGTTTTATGACAAATGCTCTTAGAGAAGAACTTGGATATAGCAGAGAATCTGAATACTTAATGAATAATCCAGATCTTATAAATTCTTACATTGACTCTGCTCTAACTAGAATAAAAGATACTAAAAAAGCAGAAGGTTTTGGAGAAACATACGATGGTCTACTTGATAAAGCAAATTCAGATATTATTATAACAGCATTAAAATTTAGAGAAGGAAAAACTGTCGAAGGGAATGTAGAACTTGGTTTATTAAGAGAAGCTGTACAAGAAGCCGCAAAGGATGTTGAACTCTTAATAAATGATAAAGGTTTCCTTACTCTTTCTGAATATCTTAAAAATAGAGAGCGTGATACTGAAGCAGAAAACGCCGTAAGAAAGATGGCTGACTCTTACACTCGTAGAGAAGCAGAGAGAAATATTCGTGAAGGTAAAAATCCTCTTAATCCGAATGAACCTTTAAGTGAAAGAGATAAACTGAAATATCAGCACGAATCTTTACGAGGTGGTTACGATTTAATTTTCAAGAACTACTTCGGGTTAGATAGAAAATCAGATAAAATAGACCGTTATGCAAGAATGGCTACAACGGCAAATCTTGAAGGTAAAGATGTAAATCCATTTGGTGTTAATGCTGATAACTTCCAGAATATGTCTGCAGAAGAGATTTATCAGAGTTTATCTGCTGTAGAACGTCAGACTCTTAACTGGAAAGCTGCTCTTGAAGATACTGGTGAAGTTATAAAAGACATGGGAGAAAACTTACTTGGTGTTCTTGGTGACTTCAGCCAGAAAGCATGGGTTACTCCTTTTGAAGAAATAGGTAAGGCTTTTGTAACAGGAGAAGACGCTGCTGAAGGTATCAGAGATGCTTATAAAAATCTTGGCGGAGAGTTACTTAAAGCCGCTGGTACAACTATGGTTCAAGCAGGTTTCTCTCTCGTATCTCGTGGTGCTGCCGATGACAATATAGGAATGATTGCTGGAGGTCTTGCTTTGGCTGCCGCTGGTGGTGTATCTACTGGAATCGGTTCTGCACTTACTTCTAACAAAGAAAGTAAAGATGAAAGCAAGGACCAGACTGCAAAACTTGAAAAACTCAAGGACGATCTTGTTACTTTACTGAAACAGGCAAGAGAGGACGCTATTTATTACGAAAATACATTACGCCACAAGAGTGCTATTTCAGCAAACGCCGAGTTTACGATGAAGAAAGTAAACGATGCTATCATTACTCCAAGCGGTGATGTTATTTCAACTCATCCAGAAGATTATCTGATTGCTACAAAGACTCCTCGTACTTTATTAGGTAATGGCGGTGGAACTCCAACAGTCAACTTCTCAGTTATTGATAAATCTACTGGAATAAAAGTGACACAGCAAAGAGCAAATTATAACAGTCAAAATAACACATTAGACTTTGAAGTAATGGTTGAAAGCAAGATAAAAGAAGTAATTGCTTCTGGAAAATCTGACGGAGCATTTAATGCCAGAGATGCAAGATTAAGAGGTCGAAATGTAATCGCATAATTGAGATTTAAGTTATTTTTTTTTGAATTATATACTCTCAATTATGAAATACATAGGGTTTGCCACAAATGTAAACAAGATAATTATAGACTCAACAAACGTTACTGTCGGAGAAGGGGCTGTAATTACTGATAACATTGAAAACTCTTCTTATAAAAGAACTCGGCTTACAAGTGCAAATCCTTCTGATAAATACAGCGTAACAATGAGTTTTAGTTTCTTGGAAGAAAGTAAAGATTCTAGTGGGCTTACAGAAATTGAACGTTTCTGGCGTTGGTACAAATGGGAACATTGTTACGGTGTAAATCCTTTTAAATTTCCTGCAATTTTAATCAACTCAAATCGAGATCAAGGTCACTCTGTAGAAGACAGATGGTATATTGCTCATCAAATGGGAGAGCAGTTTACAGAGGCTGATGTTCCAGATTTCGAATACTACAAGATAACATCTGCAGTTCAAGGACAGAAAAGCGGAACTGACTTACTTGTTAATATGACTTGGGAAACTGTAGCTACTGGAATAATTACTATTCCAGATGAAGTTTCTGAAATAGACCATATTGAAACAGACAATGGATATGTAGATGTAATTCTTACTGAAACTCCATCAACAGAACCAACACCTCTAACATGGGATGTATTTATCAATGGAACTCAAGAAACAATTACTAATTGTGTATTTGACGGAGATTTGGCAGCACGACTTTTCTTCCAGAAAAAAACTGCTGCAGGAGTATATGAAGTAAGCGTTGATAATTTTACAGGAAGTTTCTTAGTGGAGGATGTTTAATGAATAACAGAAATCTGAACTCTATAGCAGTTGAAGAAATCTGGAAAGAAAATACAGACGGTTATCTTCCAGTATTACTCGAAATATTTAACCCTGACATAAAGTGGAATGACAATTCCAACGAGCAGGAAAATATGTATTTAAGAGTAATTAATGATACTAATCCTGTTGTTTATAAAGGGAAGAAATATATTCCTTGTAGTTTTAATTTTGCTTTATCTGATGAAGACGGAAAAAAGATTAACAGTGCAACAATAACTCTTTCAACTTTAGATTCAAGAATAGTTCAAATGCTTAGGTCAATTGATGTTCTGTGTGAAGTAACAATCATGGCTATGTTTGCAAAAAAGACTATTGTTACTCAAAGCGGAACTCAGAGAAAGGTTATGAAATTCTTTCCTCTTGAACATTATAAAGGAAAATTACCTTCTGCTACTTATGATAATACAAAAGCAAGTTTGACTATTTCTTATAAAGATGTTCTTAGTCTTAATGTACCAAGAACAATTATGACAAAGAACCTTTTACCTTCGGTACTTGAAGAATGATAAATATAAACGATTTATTGAATGTCAGATTTTCAAATCACGGAAGGAATATAAAGGAAGGTTTTGACTGTTACGGTCTGGCAATAGAAGTGTCAAAAAGGTTTGGTCATAACCTTATAGATTTATGGTATTCAGAATCTACTTCAGAAATGTTCAGTCAGAAGGTTGATGAAGTTAGAAATAAACTTGGAGATTTAGTTTCTGAAACTAGAGAACAAGAAGAGGGTAATTTAATCATATTTTCTGATAACAAGGGAAATATGATTCATATAGGTGTAATTCTTGAGAAGGGAGTTTTTATTCATTCTTCAAGACTTAATGGAGTAAAGATAACTAAACTGGAAGATTACTTCTTAAAACAATGGAAGGTGTATAAATGGCAGAAGTAAAATTATTAAATAACATCTTATCAAATGAAGTACAAACTTTCTCTGTAGATAAAGGTCTTACTCTTAAAAAGATTATTGAAGTATATACTGACGGTGAAGTTTATTTTGATTTACTTATTGAATGTTACGATCTCGAAACTGGCGAAACCTTTTATGAGCCAGCCGAAAAGAATAATGAAACTAACAACGTTTTGGTTTTTGTAAACGGAGAAAATAAAGAACTTGATTACGAAGTAAAAGAATACGATAAGGTTGTAATTATTATCACACCTGCAGATGACGGAAATCAATCTGACGGCTGGAACTGGTGGGGTGCGTTAGCAGGTTTTAATGCTGGAACTATTTCTGGTATGCTTTACGGTCTTTCTGTTGGCGGTTCTTGGGGATTACTTGTTGGTGGAGCAATAGGTGGTATAATCGGATTTTTTGGTGGTGGACTTGCTATGGGGGCTATTTATGATAGACCACAGCAAGATGTTGGTTTAGAAGGTACTGGAGATGTTCTTACTGGTCAGAGTTTACCAGATGTCAGAGGTGCTTCGAATCAACCTTTACTTAATCAGCCGATTCCTCTTGTACTTGGAAAACATCTGACAGTTCCTTTTATTTCTGGTTCGCCGTGGAATGAAATCAGCGGAACTAGAGGTGAGACTAATTATATTCATTGTCAGTATTTAGTAGGTTATACTCCATTACGTCTTACTGATTTTAAGTTAGGCGAAATGATGCTCGCTCATAACCAGAAATGGAATGGTAACGAAAATCTTAAAAACATATATCATGGAGCAATACACGGAACTTCTTCAAGTTCTGGAAGCGGAGAAGATGACGGAGAAATTGTAAGCACATGGAAAGAAAATGATGTTACTCTTGAAATTCTTCAGCAGAGACAACCTTCTTCTCAGAGAACTATAAATCCGTATTATCAAAGTAACAT
>Ga0310696_10000658_pt1 | contig 52400 bp, 41 predicted proteins | sample AusTroGonzalo_MG_4_FD_203885 | JGI IMG/M metagenome (GOLD analysis project Ga0310696, IMG submission 203885) | Bovine rumen microbial communities from tropical cattle in Woodstock, Queensland, Australia - Gonzalo_02 (v2) (version 2) | ecosystem: Host-associated > Mammals > Digestive system >...
CATTGATGAGGCGGAACCACTCCCGCACGCCGTCGAACAGCTGGATGTCGTGGCCGAAGCGCAGAAAGTCTTCGCGGCGCAGCTTGATGCCGTACTTGTGGGCCTCGTCGAACATCAGTTTCATATAGGCCAGGACATTCGAGGCATCCTGCCCGATGGCTATGCTGTCGCTCATCCGCCAGAACTCCTCCGGCGTGGAGCCGACGGCCTGGATGAAACCGAACTCCTGCATGTTGCCCGGAGAGAGTGTCCCGTCGTAATCGTAGATCAGCGCGACAATGGGTTTTTTACGCATCATACTTCGCCACACATTTATGGATTTCGCCCCAAATATCGTAATAATTCACCACATACGCACCCACCGGATTGCAAAAAAAACGGGAAGTCCCTACTTTTGGCTTCCAGATCAACGAAACACAATTCCGAATTTTATGGACAAATACCCGCATTACCTGGAACGCTTGCAGAACGCAACCCGCAAGTTCTGGGACAAGGCCGCCCTCAACAGCATTGGCGGCGAATCTTTCACCTACGGCCAGATGGCCACCCAAATTGAGAAATTCCACCTGGTCTTCAAGGAGCTCGGCTTCAAGGACGGAGACAAGATCGCCCTGTATGCCCGCAACGGCGCCCGCTGGGGAATGGCTTACCTGTCCGTCGTCACGAACAATTCCGTGATCGTTCCGCTGCTGGCTGATTTCACCCCGGAGAACGCCTCCTTCCTGGCCGGCCACTCCGAGAGCGTCGCCCTCTTCACCAACGAAGACAAGTGGGAGCACATGGACATTGCCAAGATGCCCAGCGTCCGCCTCGTCATCGATGTGGACACCTGGGGCCTGCTCTATGCCGCCACGGACGAGATCAAGGAGACCTACGGCCGGATGGAGGCATTGTTCGCCGCCAAGTGGCCCAAGGGCTACAGCGCCGACGACGTGGTCTTCCCGACCGACAACTGGGATGAGCTTGCCGCCATCAACTATACTTCCGGTTCCACCGGTGATCCGAAGGGTGTCATGCTGATCCACCGCAACTTCAGCGCCACCGTGGATTATAGCCAGCGCCACGTTCCCGCCGGCGACAAGATGGTCTCGATGCTCCCGATGGCCCACATGTACGGCCTCGTGATCGAGTTCATCTACCCGCTCTGCAACGGCACCTCGATCTACTGGCTCGGCAAGGCACCGACTCCGGCCACCCTGATGAAGGCTTTCGCCGACGTCAAGCCTTACCTGCTCATCACGGTTCCCCTCGTGATGGAGAAGATCTACAAGTCCAAGATCAAGCCTACGCTCGACAAACCCGCCGTGAAGTTCCTGCTCAAGGTCCCCGGCGTCAACCAGGTCATCTACAAGAAAGTCAAGGACGGCCTCGTGCAGGCTTTCGGCGGCAACGTGGAGGAATTCATCATGGGCGGCGCCGCCCTCAACCCGGAGGTCGAGAAGATATTCAAGCGTATCAAGTTCCCCTACCTCGTGGGCTACGGCATGACCGAGGCCTGCCCGCTGCTGGCCTATGAGCACTGGACCAAGTATGTCCCGGGCTCCTGCGGCAAGCCGGTGGACTGCGCCACTGTCCGCATTGACTCCGAAGATCCCCAGCACGTGGCCGGAGAGATCCAGGCCAAGGGTGAGAACATCACCATCGGCTACTACAAGAATCCGGAGGCTTCCGCCAACGCTTTCACGGCCGACGGTTTCCTGCGCACCGGCGACCTCGGTATCATGGACAAGGATGGCAACATCTTCATCAAGGGCCGCTCCAAGAGCATGATCCTCACCGCCAACGGGCAGAACGTCTATCCCGAAGAGCTCGAGGCCATCGTCAACAACCAGCCCTTCGTGAACGAGTCCGTCGTCGTGGACCGCGCCGGCAAGATCGTCGCCCTGGTCTATCTCGACAAGGACGGCATCAAGAATGCCAAGCTCGACGACGAAGCCGTCTCCGACCTGCCGGAGAAGATCCGCGTCGGCGCCAACCGCCAGCTCCCGTCCTACAGCCAGATTGCCAAGGTCGAGACCGTGCTGGTGCCCTTCGAGAAGACCCCGAAGATGAGCATCAAGCGCTTCCTCTACAAATAGATCCCGGATCAAGTCCAGGATGACATGACAATTTGTCACTGGAACAGCATTTGAATCAACAAGGTCGGCCGTTTGGCCGACCTTGTTGATTCAAATAATATAAGATATGGCTACTAAATCGTTGAAAGGCAAAATCGGCGTGACCACCGAGAATATTTTCCCGGTGATCAAGCAATTTCTCTACTCCGACCACGAAATCTTCCTGCGCGAACTCGTCGCCAACGCGGTGGACGCCACGCAGAAACTCAAGGCGCTCGCCTCCAGCGGCGACTTCAAGGGAGAGTTGGGCGAGCTCAAGGTCAGCGTCGAGCTGGACGAGAAGAAAAAGACCCTCAAGATCATCGACCGCGGCATCGGCATGACCGAAGACGAGGTGGACCGCTACATCAACCAGATCGCCTTCTCCTCCGCCGGCGAATTCCTCGAGAAATACAAAGACCAGCTCAGCTCCATCATCGGCCACTTCGGCCTGGGCTTCTACTCCGCCTTCATGGTAAGCAAGAAGGTCACCATCGACACCCTCAGCTGGCAGGAAGGCGCCCAACCCGTGCGCTGGTCCTGCGACGGCTCGCCGGAGTACTCGATGGGCGAAGGCAAGAAAGAGGGGCGCGGCACCGAGATCACCCTCTACCTCGACGACGACTCCGAAGAATTCGCCGCCAAGGGCCGCATCTCCCAGCTGCTGGGCAAATACTGCAAGTTCATGCCCGTTCCCGTCGTCTTCGGCAAGAAGACCGAATGGAAGGACGGCAAGAGCGTCGAGACCGACGAGGACAACGTCATCAACAGCATCGAGCCCATCTGGACCAAGGCCCCGTCCGAACTCAAGGACGAAGACTACCTCAAATTCTACCGCGAACTCTACCCGATGGAGGAAGAGCCGATGTTCTGGATCCACCTCAACGTCGACTACCCCTTCACCCTCACGGGCGTGCTCTACTTCCCGAAGATCAAGGAGCGGATGGCGATCGACAAGAACAAGATCCAGCTCTACTGCAACCAGATGTTCGTCACGGACCATGTGGACAACATCGTTCCGGACTTCCTCACCCTGCTGCACGGCGTGATCGACTCCCCGGACATCCCGCTCAACGTCTCCCGCAGCTACCTGCAGAGCGACGCCAACGTCAAGAAGATCAGCACCTACATCACCAAGAAGGTGGCGGACCGTCTGGAAGAGATCTTCAAGGAGCAGCGCGAGCAGTTCGAGCAGAAGTGGGACAACATCAAGCTCTTCATCGAGTACGGCATGCTCTCCGACGAGAAGTTCTGCGAGCGCGCGCTGAAGTTCGCCCTGCTCAAGAACACCGACGGCAAGTACTTCGGCCTCGAGGACTACCGCACCGCCATCGAGCCCGCCCAGACCGACAAGGACAAGAACGTGGTCTATCTCTACGCCACCAAGCCGGCCGAACAGTACAGCTGGATCGAAGCGGCCAAGAACCAGGGCTACGACGTCCTGCTGATGGACTGCGAGCTCGACAGCCACTTCGTGAACCTGCTGGAGAGCAAGATCGAGCACACCCGCTTCGCCCGTGTGGACAGCGACTCCGTCGACAACCTCATCCCCAAGGAGGACAAGGTCAAGCCCGAGATGAGCGAAGACGACAAGAAGGCGCTCGACGAGCTCTTCAAGAGCGTCCTGCCGGAAGGCAACGACTACCTGGTCGACGCCCAAAACCTCGGCGAGAACGCCGCACCGGTGCTCATCACCCAGAGCGAATTCATGCGCCGCTACCGCGAAATGAGCGCCCTGGGCGGCGGCATGAACTTCTACGGCTCGATGCCCGAAGCCTACAACATCATCGTCAACATGGAGAACCCGCTGATCGCCAAGATCTGGAGCGAGAAGAAGGAGAGCGAACTCCTCCACCAGGTCGTCGACCTGGCCCTCCTCGGCAACGGGATGCTCAAAGGCAAGGCCCTCGCCGACTTCATCGCCCGCAGCGAGAAGCTGCTGAAATAGCGGCTGCGGCCAGAGCAAAAGGGAATTCCTTTTGCTCTGGCCGTCGCCCGTCATTCGCCGGCTTGACCGGCGAATCTCCTACTTCTTCTGGCTTTCTACCTCCTCCTCGGTCCGCGGGCCGAAGTTGACGGAGACATCGCCGGGAGCGCCCTTGCCGAACTCATAGTCGTTGCCCGGCAGGATGGCGTTCAGGATGATCCCGACGAGGGCTGCGACAGCCAGGCCGCTGAGCGAAGTGAAGCCCAGGCTGATGGAGTCGTTCGCACCGTACTTGATACCGATCGCGAGCACAAGGATGAGCGCGGCGATGATCAGGTTGCGCGAGGAGGTGAAGTCCACCTGGTTCTCCACCACATTGCGCACACCAACCGCGGAGATCATACCGTAAAGCACCAGCGACACACCGCCGATGGTCGCAGCGGGCATCGCACCGATGAGCGCGGCGAATTTCGGGCAGAAGGACAGGACGATGGCGAAGCAGGCCGCGATGCGGATGACACGCGGGTCGAAGACCTTGGTAATGTTCAGCACGCCCGTGTTCTCGCCGTAGGTCGTATTGGCCGGAGCACCGAACAGGGAGGCGAGCGCGGTGGCCAAACCGTCGCCCATCAGGGTGCGGTGCAGGCCCGGATCCTCCAGGTAATTGATATTGGTCGTGGAGGAGATGGCGCACATATCACCGATGTGCTCGACCATCGTGGCGAGCGAGATCGGCAGGATGGCGATGATGGCAGCGACGATGAGGCCCCAGTCCGGATTCTGGAACACGGCGAAGGCCGTATTGTTCCACTGGAACGGCAGGCCCACCCAGGCGGCGTCCTTCACCGGCGTGAAGTCCACCTGCCCGAAGCACGCGGCCACGAGATAGGAACCGACGACACCCAGCAGGATCGGCACGATCTGGATCATCTTCCGGCCCCAGATGTTGCAGACAATGACGATGGCTACCGCCAGGATGGCGATCCACCAGTTCTGGCTGCAATTCTGGATTGCGGAGCCGGACAGCGTCAGACCGATGGCGATGATGATCGGGCCCGTCACGATAGGCGGGAAAAAGCGAAGCACCTTCTTGGCGCCGAAAGCCGCGAACAATCCCGCCAGCACGAAATACAAGAGGCCTGCACAGAACACGCCGATGCACGCATACGGCAGCGACTGGACAAGATCCAGACCCTTCTCAGCGCCCATCTGCGTCACGGCCGCGTAGCCGCCGAGAAACGCGAAGGAAGAACCGAGGAACGCAGGCACCTTCATCTTGGTCATCAGGTGGAAGAGGAGCGTACCGATTCCGGCGAACAGCAGGGTTGCCGAAACGGAGAGACCGGTGATTACCGGGACGAGCACCGTGGCCCCGAACATCGCGAAGAGATGCTGGAGGCCGAGCACGGTCATCTTGCCCGCGCCCAGCGGACGGGCGTCATAGATCGCCTTTTGCGTCTGTAATTTAGCTATAGCCATATCGTGTGTGGTTTAGATTTATTCCCATTCGATGGTTCCCGTGGGCTTCGGGGTGAGGTCGTACAGCACGCGGTTCACGCCCGGTACCTCCGTGACAATGCGCTTGGTGATATGATGCAGCAAGGCATACGGAATCTCTTCGATGGTGGCGGTCATGGCGTCGCGGGTGTTGACGGCACGGATGATGACCGGCCAGTCCCAGCTGCGCTTGTTGTCCTTCACGCCCGTGGACTTATAGTCCGGAACGATGGTGAAGTACTGCCAGACCTTGCCCTCCAGGCCGTTCTTGGCAAACTCCTCGCGCAGGATGGCGTCGCTCTCGCGCAGGGCCTCCAGACGGTCACGGGTGATGGCGCCGGTGCAGCGGACGCCCAGGCCCGGGCCCGGGAAGGGCTGGCGGTAGACCATATTGTCCGGCAGGCCGAGTTCCTTGCCGACGACGCGGACTTCGTCCTTGAAGAGCAGCTTGATCGGCTCCACCAGCTCAAACTTCAGGTCCTCCGGCAGGCCGCCCACATTGTGGTGCGACTTGACAGGGCCGGACTCGACGATGTCCGGGTAAATCGTTCCCTGGGCCAGGAAACTGATCCCCTCCAGCTTGCGCGCCTCTTCTTCGAACACGCGGATGAATTCCGCGCCGATGATCTTGCGCTTCTGCTCGGGATCCGCCACGCCGGCCAGCTTGTCGAGGAAGCGGTCGACGGCGTCGACATAGATCAGGTTGGCCTTCAGCTCATCGCGGAACACGCGCACTACCTGCTCGGGCTCCCCCTTACGCAGCAGGCCATGGTTCACATGCACGGAGAACAGCTGCTTGCCGACAGCCTTGATCAGCAGGGCGGCAACCACGGAAGAATCCACGCCGCCGGACAGCGCCAGCAGCACCTTCTTGTCGCCGATCTGCGCGCGCAGCTCCTTGATCTGTTCTTCGATGAATTTCTGGGCCAGCGCCGGAGTCGTAATGCGCTCCATATCCGCCGGACGAACGTTTCCTGTAGCCATAGTGTATAATAATTAATAAGTTACTCCCATTCAATCGTTGCCGGCGGCTTCGACGAAATGTCGTAGACCACGCGGTTCACGCCCCGTACCTTGTTGATGATCTCGTTGCTGACATCCGCGAGAAAATCGTACGGGAAGTGGAACCAGTCGGCCGTCATCGCGTCCGTGGACACCACGGCACGCAGCGCCACCGGGCACTCGTAGGTCCGCTCGTCCCCCATCACGCCCACGCTCCGCACCGGCAGCAGGATCACGCCCGCCTGCCAGATGGCGTCGTAGAGGTTCGTCGCCAGCACCCGCGGATCGGATGCGGACGGGAATCCCATCCCGGTGCAGTCATAGTTACGCAGTCCGCGAATGAAGATGTCGTCCGCCTCGCGCAGCACGCGCAGCTTCTCTTCGGTGATATCACCGAGAATGCGGACCGCCAGGGACGGTCCCGGGAAAGGATGCCGGCCCACCAGTTCCTCCTTGATGCCGAGCGCACGGCCCACGCGACGCACCTCGTCCTTGAAGAGCATGCGCAGCGGCTCCACGATCTTGAGATTCATCTGCTCCGGCAGGCCGCCCACGTTGTGGTGACTCTTGATCTTGGAGGCGATGCCCGGGATGCCGGCGGACTCGATGACGTCGGGATAAATGGTCCCCTGGGCAAGCCAGCGGGCGTTTTCTATTTGTTTCGCGTATTTGTCGAAGGTCTCCACGAAGAGGCGGCCGATGATCTTGCGCTTCTGCTCAGGGTCGGTCACGCCGGCGAGTTCGGAGAGGAATTCTTTCGAGGCATCCGCCCCGATCACGTTCAGCCCCATGTCGCGGTACGACTCGAGCACGTCCTCGAACTCGTTCTTACGCAGCAGGCCGTTGTTGACGAAGATGCAGGTGAGCTGGTGGCCGATGGCCTTGTTGAGCAGCACACCGGCTACAGTCGAGTCCACACCGCCGCTCAGGCCGAGAATGACCTTGTCGGCACCAATCTGCGCACGCAGGGCGGCCACAGTCGTCTCGATGAACGAATCCGGCGTCCAGTCGCCCGCGAGGCCGCAGATACCCAGCGCGAAATTGGCCAGGATCTTCGAACCCTCGTCCGTATGGAACACCTCCGGGTGGAACTGCACCGCATAGGTCTGCTCCCCCGCGATCTGGAACGCGGCGTTCGCGACGTCCTGGGTGGAAGCGATCACTTCGGCCCCGTCCGGGAGCGCGGAGATCGTGTCGCCATGCGACATCCACACCTGGGAATGCGGGCTCACGCCCTGCATCAGCGGGGAATCCGGCCGCACCACATACAGCATCGCGCGACCGTATTCACGGGCGATCGAACCCTCCACGCGGCCTCCGCAGCGGTGCGCGAGGTACTGGGCGCCGTAGCAGATGCCCAGCAGCGGCAGTTTGCCTTTGAAGAGGGACAGGTCCACCTGCGGCGCATTGGCGTCCCGAACCGAGCAGGGGCTGCCGGACAGGATCACGCCCTTGACGCTGTCATCCAGGGCCGGAACCTTGTCGTACGGATAGATCTCACAATAGACGTTCAGCTCCCGCAGGCGGCGGCCGATGAGCTGCGTGACCTGGGAGCCGAAGTCGAGGATCAGAATCCTATTCACCGCGGGAGTAGTTGGGGGTTTCCTTGGTGATCGTGATATCGTGCGGGTGACTTTCCGCCATGCCGCTCGCCGTGACGCGGGTGAACCTGGCCTTCTTCAGGGCCTGCAGGTCCTTCGCGCCACAGTAGCCCATGCCGGAGCGCAGGCCGCCCACGAGCTGATAGACCGTCTCGGCCAGGGTGCCCTTGTACGGCACACGGCCGACGATTCCTTCGGGGACGAGTTTCTTGAGCTCGACCTTGTCGTCCTGGAAGTAGCGGTCCTTGGAGCCGGCCGCCATCGCGTCGATGGAGCCCATGCCGCGGTACGCCTTGAACTTGCGTCCGCTGTAGATGATGGTCTCGCCCGGGGATTCCTCCGTGCCGGCGAACATCGAGCCGCACATCACGCTGTCGCCGCCGGCCGCCAGGGCCTTGACGATGTCGCCGGAGTAGCGCAGGCCGCCGTCGGCAATCAGTGTCACGTCCGTGCCCTTGAGGGCCTGGGAGGCATTGTAGATGGCGCTCAGCTGGGGCACGCCCACGCCCGCGACGATGCGGGTGGTGCAGATGGAGCCGGGGCCGATGCCCACCTTGACGCCGTCTGCGCCGGCTTTCACCAGGTCGCGCGCAGCTTCCTCCGTGGCCACGTTGCCGACCACCGCGTCCAGCGACGGGTAGGCGGCCTTGACGCGCTTCAGCAGGTCAATCACGCCCTTGCTATGGCCGTGGGCGGAGTCGAGCACTACGGCGTCGACCCCCTCCGCATACAGCGCCGCCACGCGGTCGAGCGCATCCGGCGTAATGCCGATGCCGGCCGCTACGCGGAGCCGTCCCTTCTCGTCCTTGCAAGCTTCCGGATGCAGGCGCTCCTTGATCAGGTCCTTGTACGTGATCAGGCCCACGATGCGGCCCTCTTCGTCCACGACGGGGAGCTTCTCCACCTTGTTCTGTTGGAGCACGGACTTGACGTATTCGCGGTCCGTACGCGTATGCGGGATCGTTACCAGGTGCTCGGAAGTCATCACCTCACGCAGCGGCCGGGACATATCTTCCTGGAAGCGGACGTCGCGGTTGGTCACGATGCCCACCAGGTGCCGCTCGCCGTCGGTGACGGGGATGCCGCCAATGTGGTACTCGCGCATCAGGGCGAGGGCGTCACCCACCGTCTGGTCCTGGATGATCGTGACGGGATCGCTGATCATTCCGTTCTCCGAGCGCTTCACCTTGCGCACCTCGGCCGCCTGGGCCGTGATGCTCATATTTTTATGAATCACGCCGATGCCTCCTTCCCTTGCCAGGGCGATGGCCATCGGCGCTTCGGTGACGGTGTCCATGGCGGCGGACACGATCGGGATGTTCAGGGTGATGTTGCGGGAGAAACGGGTCTGCAGGGAGACTTCCCGCGGCAAGACTTCGGAGTACGCCGGAATGAGGAGCACATCGTCAAAAGTCAAGCCTTCCAGGGCAATTCTTTCATCGATAAAGGACATAGCGGAGGGACTTTTATTTGACTGACAAAGTTAGTCAAAAATGCCCATCTCCCCAAAAATAGTTATCAACAATCTTACAACTTCTCCGTGAGTTCCTGATAGACGCGCTTGGAAATGGGCAGGACGGTGCCGGGAACGTCAAGCTCCGCGCTGAACGCGTCATCGCGGTCACGGCGCAGGGCGACGATGTGCGCGATATTGACATAATAGGAACGGTGGCAGCGGAAGAAGCCGAAATGCTCCATCAGCGGCGAGATCGCACGCATCGTCGAGCGAAGCGTATAGTCCTTCACGTTGCCGTTGTCAAGGTAAAAGATCCGGACATAATTCTCCTGCGCCCTGACATATAATATAACATCCTTGAGCAGTACCAGCCGGACCTGTCGGCTGCCGTCCGAAAAGCGGACCAGCTCCCGCTCGCGCGCAGGAGTCTGGTACGCGGACACGAGCGCGCAGACGCCGGTGATGAGCAGATAAGGAAAGATCAGTACCAGAAAACTATACTGCAGGCTGAGCGCAACCCAGCGGAAATACGTAACGGAAGGGTCCATCAGATAGAGGTAGAGCGCCAGGAAATAGGTGATCACCGTCAATTCCAGGGCGCACCAGGCCAGGAGCTGCCACCAGCTGCGATTGACGGCGCTGCCGAGCAGGTAGCGCACCGTACGGGACAGCAGCAGGGTGACGAGGATGATGCACATCATCATCGTGACGTTGAACATAAACAGCGAACGGCCCATATCGAGGTCCGTCTCGCTGTGGAAAGGAACCCATACCACCATGAAAACAAAGAAGAAAAAGGGCAGATGGAAGATATACCAGAGCTCGTTGGTGAAGTGGCGGAAGAGGGGCGGAAGGGCAGACATAGCGTGTGTGACGAAATAAAATAATATCGAATTCTGTCACAAATCAGAATACGTCGTCACAAATATAGCATTTTTATCAAAATAAGAAGATATTCAACCCGAAATTGGTCACGCATTTCCGGATTTGGTAAATTTGCATGTAATTATGATTAAGACTTTACTCCTGATCCCCCTGCTGATCCTGCAGTTCGGGTCCGTGGACAAAGCCTTCGTGGAAGGCGGCGACTACCGCGCTTGCGAGAAAACCCTGCTGGAGATGCTCCCGCAGGCCGAGAACGGCGCAGAAAAAGCCTCCGTGCTCTGGCGCCTCGCCCGGGTGAACTATATGCTGGGCGACGCCCAGACGGACAAGCTCGCCCGCCGCGAGCGTTTCAACCAGGGCATGACCTATGCCGAACAGGGCATCAGCGCGAATCCCCGCGACCCCCTGTGCTACATGTGGCACTGCGCCAACGCCGGCCGCGAGTGCCAGACCCGTCCCCTGATGGAGCAGGCGAAGGCCGTGCCCGCGATGACCAAGGACCTGACCACGATCCTGAACCGGCTGGACCCGCGCATGTCCGAAGCCTGGCAGGCGCTCTCGGAGATTTATTACCATCATCCGCTCAAGTCCAACGACACGGCGATCAACTACGCCCGCACGGCCGCGGCCTATATCCCGAAGGACGAGCTCCGGGTCATCACCTACCAGTACCTCGCGAATCTGCTGTATGAGCGCAACTGGAGCGCGGAAAAGCGCGCGGCGCAGGTCAACGACCATCGCAGCAAACTCGCGAAGATGGGCGGCGCCGCCAACATCGACCGCTACGCCCTCTCCGACGGCATGCAGCTGAGCTGCCCCTGGACCGCCAAGGCCCTCGGCGCGATGTCCGACCGCGAGGAAGCGCGGGCCCTGGCCGAATATGCCGCGGCGAGCTACCGCGCCTGCGCGAATCCCGGCCCCGTAGACCGCCAGGACTACAAGGCCCTCCAAGAATGGATGCAAAAACACAAATAATACATGGAACCTAAAACCTATTCCTTCAACTACTCGCAGGACATCATTCACCTGCAGACCAAGTACGCGCTCTTCAAGCGGGTCGCCAACATCCTGTTCTCCGTCACCTTCGATGAAGGTTTCGACGAGGGCCGCATGCTGGATGCCCTCCAGCTGCTCATCGACCGCAACGACTGCCTCCGCCTGACCTTTGTCAAGGAGGGCAAGGAGATGCGCCAGTACTTCGAGCCCGCCCGCAAGCTGGGCAAGGTGCCGAGCGTCCGCTTCGAGACCACTTCCCAGCTGGAAGCCTGGGTGCGCCGCTTCCGCCGCAAGGGCCTGGACATGACGAAAGGCCAGACCTTCCAGCCGGTCTTCGTCGTCAATGCCTCCGGCGAGCAGATGGTCTTCATCAAAATCAGCCACTACGTCGCCGACACCTACGGCATCGGCGTCCTGGTGAACGACCTGAGCGCCATCTACAACGCCCTCAGCAGCGGCAGCGAGCTTCCGCCCGCACCGGGCAGCTTCGAAGAGGTGATCCGCAAGGACAACGAGTATCGCGCCAATACCGAGGCCACCGAGAAGGACCGCAGCTTTTTCCAGGAATACTACGAGAAAACCCACGCCGAACGCCCGCTTTACTGTGGCATCCACGGTGACGGGAGCGACCGCTGGCTCAAATACAAGAAGAAGGGGGACATCTCCCTCCCCTACCTGTTCATCAAATGCGACACGAAAGGCTATCGCTTTATCGTCCCGGCCGCCATCACGCTCCGCGCGGAGCAGTGGTGCAAGGAGAACGACATCACCATGAACACCTTCTTCTTCTACGCCTACGCCATCGGCTGCTCGCTGATCAACGGCCGCGCCCCGCACCAGACCCCGCTCGAGCTGATGAACTGCCGCGCCACGGTGGCCGATCGCAAGGCCGCCGGCACCAAGGTGCAGAGCCTGTCCGTCTACACGTCCGTGGACTACGCCCGTTCTTTCAACGACAACGTCGCCGACTTGTTCGCCGAGCTGTCCGAGATGTATCGCCACACGCGCCTTTCCTACCTGGAATGCGAAGCTATGCAGCATAAGGTCTGGAACTATTCCATGCTCAGCCAGCTCTACAACTTCACCTTCTCCTTCATCCCGATCAAGAATCCGAAGGGCGTGCGCCTGCAGGTCTGGTCCAACGGCAAGGGCGCCCTGGTCACCTACCTCGCCATGATGCACGACGTCGACACCAACGAGATCACGATGAATTACGATATCCAGACGAAAATGGTCACCCCCGAACAGCTGATCGAATTCCAGAACCTGTACATCCACGTGATCGAAACCGTCCTTGACAAACCTGCCGCCCCGTTGGGAGAGATACTGTAAGCAATGAAAAAAGACAGTCTATACCTGACCGAACGCCAGCACCAGGCCAACCGCCTGCTGCGCGACGGCGACTACAAGAGCATCCGCGACATGCTGGGCCGCCTGAAGGACCAGCTTCCGAAGTCCCCCATCCTCGCGGAACTCGATGAGAAGAAAGAAATCAAATACTGGAATTCCGAAGAACTTTACGAGGAAGTGATGTGCCTCGGCGACGGCCTGCTGGACGCAGGGCTCGGCGGGAAGCACATCGCCATCGTGTCCGAGAACTGCGTCCGCTACGTCATCGCGGACATCTGCATTTCCAGCGGCGTCGGCGTCGTGACGCCGGTAGACGTCAACGCGCCCGCCACGCTGCTCGCCACGCTGCTCGCCAAATGCGATGCGGACGCCGTCCTCTGCGGCACGGACCAGCTCGCCCAGATCCACGAGATCCAGCCTCAGTGCCCGCTGCTCAAGACCATCATCACGATGGATCAGCGGGTGGACGGTGTGCTGTTCTACGACGACTTGCTCTCTCGCGGCCGCGAAATCGGCCCGAAGGGCCCGTACCGGACGACCGAGCTCGACCTCGACGCGCCCGCGAAAATCCTCTTCACCAGCGGCACCACGGGCGCCAACAAAGGCGTCGTCCTGACGAACGCCAACCTGGCCGCCAACATGATCAACTGTATGGACGCCATCCGGGCCACGGATGACGAAAACACCTCGATGAGCGTCCTCCCGATGCACCACGCCACGGAGATCAACACGCACATCATGGGGCGAATCGGCAGCGGCCGCCTGACCTATATCAACGGCAACATCCGCTACATGATGACCAACATCAAGATCTTCCAGCCCACCATCACGACCATCGTGCCGATGATCCTGAACGCGTTCTACAAGAACATCTGGACCAACGCGCGCAAGGCCGGCAAGGAGGAGAAGCTCAAGAAGGGCATCAAGATTTCCAATCTGCTGCGTAAATTCGGCATCGACAAGACGCATGAGATGTTCAAGGACATCTACGCGCCCTTCGGCGGCAAGCTCGATATGATCATCAGCGGCGGTTCGATGCTCAACCCCGTCGTCATCAAGGGGATGAACGACCTGGGTTGGCGTATCGAGAACGGCTACGGCATCACGGAGTGCGGTCCGCTCATATCGATCAACTCCGACACGCTTTCCGAGCACCTCAGCGTGGGCAAGGCCTGCCCGGGCCTCGAAGTGAAGATCGCCAACCCCGACACGGACGGCATCGGCGACCTCTGCGTGCGCGGCAAGAGCGTGTTCCGCGAATATTATAAGGATCCCCAAGCCACCGCAGCCGTCTTCGACGCCGAAGGCTTCTTCAATACGGGAGACAGCGCGCGCATCGATGCGCAGGGCCGCATTTTCCTGATGGGCCGCAAGAAGAACACGATCGTGCTGTCCAGCGGCAAGAACGTGTGCCCGGAGGAGGTCGAGAACGTCATCGAGACCAACCTGGACTTCGCCGAGGACATCGTGGTCTACCAGGCCAAGTTGCGCATGGGCACCACAGAGAGCGATGTGCTCTGCGCAGGTCTCTACATCCCGGACGAGGCCCAGCGGGCCGACCGCGACGCAATCGCCGCAGCTATGAAGCGGGTCAACACCCTGCTTCCAGACTACAAGCAGATTGACTATATTGAACTCCCCGACGCCGGCTACGAGAAGACGTCCACCCGCAAGATCAAGCGGGCCGGACTGCCGACAACCTGCTCCGGAACGGGTATTAGCCTGAGATAATCATGGAAAGCAGTGAAATTAAGAAAGTGTTCCTGGACATTCTCCAGGACTATGTTGAGCTCCCCGTCGAGGGATTGGATACGACCCAGGCCTTCAAGGCCGCTTCCGGCGTGGATTCTTATGTGTTCATCGAATTGATCTCGGCCGTCGAGGACCGCTTCGGCATCCGCATCCCGAACAGCGACCTGCGCGAGTTCCAGACAATCGACGATATCATCAACTACATCGCCGCGAAGACCGCCTAGAAGATCATCAAGCGCAGGGCTCCGAAGCCTTGTGCTTTTTGTACATCTGCCAGGTGTTGTAAACGTAATTGGCATAACTGCGTTAACGGCGTAGCACTACGACTGCCTGGCTTCATCATTCTTGCGCTTCTTGTACATCTGATACGTATTATAGCAGTTATGCCAGATGGAGTAGAAGCCGCCGGCGACGGAGATGACAGGGGTGAGGAAAGTGTAACCCATCCAGATGCCGAAGACGGTGTTCTTCTGGCCGAGAGCCTGGCCGGCGGAGATGGGACACTGGTAGCGCTTGCCGATGCGGCGGCCGATCCAGAACTGCAGGGCGCAGGCGAGCAGCGAGGCAATGCCGATCTCCCAGAGGATACCGGCGCCGGAATCGTTCTGCACGATGGCGCGGGTACTCATCAGGATGGCAAGCGTCAGCGACACGGCCCAGATGTAGAACGCCAGGTTCGGGAAACGCAGCAGCCAGGCGTGGAACTTCGGCAGCAGGTAGCGCACCAGCCACGCGGACACACAGGGCAGGATCAGCAGCGGGAACACCTTCGCCAGGATCTTCACGAAGGCTTCGGAGAAACGCACCCCGGCCATCGGATGGATAAGCGGCACCATCAACGGCACCAGCACCGCCACCGCCAGGTTGATCAGCACGGTATAGGTGACCACGCCGGCCATATTGCCGCCCAGCTTGCCCGTCACGACCGCACAGGCCGTCGCCGTGGGGCAGATGATGCAGAGCATCGCCGCCTCGATCCCATAGCGCAGCGGAAGGCTCGGGAAGAAGACCAGCAGCAGCGCCAGGCCGATGAAAAGCCCGCACTGCACCAGCAGCAGCCAGAGCATCCACTTGTGCGGACGCATCTGCTGCGGCTCGATCTTGCAGAAACTCAGGAACAGCATCGCGAAGAGCAGCATCGGCTGCACCTCCTTGACGATGCGCTCCAGCACCGGTCCCGCGGGATGCAGCACCGGGATGGCATGGTAGATTAAATAGAGGGAGGCGCCCACGATCATGCCGATGATGAGCGCCCAGTCCTTCAGAAACTTGGCTAAGGTATAACGGTACTCCCCCATTATCCCTGCGTCCGGGCCAGGAAGCACTCCACCGTATTCTCCATCAGCATCGCGATGGTCATCGGGCCTACGCCGCCCGGCACGGGGGTGATCCACCCGGCCTGCTGGCGGGCACCGACGAAGTCCACATCGCCGCAGAGACGGCCCTCGGCGTCACGGTTCATCCCGACGTCGATCACCACGGCGCCGGGCTTGACCATATCGCCCGTCACCACGTTCTGCTTGCCCACGGCCACCACCAGGACATCCGCCTGGCGCGTCACGGCCTTGAGGTCCTTCGTGCGGGAATGCGCAATCACCACCGTCGCGTTGCGGTCCAGCAGGAGCTTCGCCACCGGCTTGCCGACGATGTTGCTGCGGCCCACCACCACGGCCATCTTGCCGCTGAGGTCGATACCGCTCTCGTCAATCAGGCGGAGGATGCCCTTCGGCGTGCAGGGGACGCAGCAGGGGCGTCCGAGCCAGAGGGCGGCGACATTTTCCGGATGGAAGCCGTCCACGTCCTTCTCCCGGGCGATCGCGTCGATCACCCGCTCCTCGCAGATCTGCTTCGGCAGCGGAAGCTGCACCAGGATGCCGTCCACCTCAGGGTCACGGTTCAGGTTGTCGATCATCTGCAGCAGCGCCTCCTCGGAAGCGTCTTCCGCCATCGTGATCAGGCGGGAATTCATCCCCACGTAGATGGCGGTCTTGACCTTGTTGCGCACATAGACCTGGCTCGCGGGATTGTTGCCCACGATGATCACGGCGAGCGACGGCTTGCGGCCGAACTTGATTTCCAGTTTCTCCACCCGCTCACGCAGACCCTCCTTAATCGAATCGGACAGCGCTTTTCCATCCAGGATTCGGCCGTCCAGGGCCACGTGGGCGATGTCGCGGCGGTAGAAGAGCGCTTCGCAGGAGATCTTGCCCAGTTCGGCATAGACCTTCTGCTGCGCGTCACGGATGTCCTTCCCTTCAGCCACCACCATCATCACGCGGCCGCCATTGGTGAGCAGGCGGTCGCCGTCCCACTTGGTGCCCATATGGTACACCTTCGCATCGACGGACGCCACGCCCCGGATCTCGGCCCCCTTCTCGTACTTGCCGGGATAGCCCTTGGAGGCGAGCACGACGCCGAGCGAAACGCCTTCGCGCCAGGCAGGCGCCGCGGTCTCGCGGCCCGTCGCCACCGCCTCGAAAAAGTCGTAGATGTCGCTCTTGAGCAGCGGCAACACCACCTCCGTCTCGGGATCGCCGAAACGGGCGTTGAACTCGATGACCTTGATCCCGTCCGGGGTCTTCATCAGGCCGCCGTAGAGCACGCCGGAAAGCGGGCAGCCTTCGGCCACCATCGCCTTCGCAACCGCCTCCAGGATATGCTGCAAGGCAAAAGCATGGTCCTCCGCCGTGATGAACGGCAGGCCCGTGTACGCCCCCATTCCGCCGGTGTTCGGACCCTTGTCGCCGTCGAAGGCACGCTTGTGGTCCTGCGCCAGGGGCATCGGATAGACGCGCTCCCCATCCACGAAGGCCATGAAGGAGAACTCGGGGCCGGTCAGGAAATCCTCCACCACCACGCGACCCTTGCCGAAAGCCTCGTCCAGCAGCATGCTGCGCAGCGCAGCCTCCGCTTCCGCGGCATTCGCGGCGATCACCACACCCTTGCCGGCGGCCAGACCGTCGTATTTGAGCACGGCCGGGAAGGGCCGGGCGCTCACATAATCCAGCGCCTCCTGGAAATCGTCGAAGCTGCGGTAGCCCGCGGTGGGCACACCATACTTCTCCATCAGGACCTTGGCGAACTCCTTGCTGCTCTCAATGCGCGTAGCGGCCTGCGTGTGGCCGAAAATTTTGAGCCCGGCGGCGCGGAAGGCATCCACGATGCCCACCGACAGCGCCGCCTCGGGCCCCACTACCGTGAGGTCGATCCCCTGCTCCTTGGCAAACGCCAGGAGCCCGGCGACATCCGTGTCCTTGAGGGGGACATTCTCCGCCTGGAGGCCGATGCCGGCATTGCCGGGGGCGCACCAGATCTTCGCGACCTGCGGCGAACGGCTGAGGGCGTCCACGATGGCGTGGCAACGGCCGCCTCCGCCGACGACGAGCACTTTCTTGTCTTTTGCCATATGCTGCTAATGCTTGAAATGTCTGACTCCGGTGAAGAGCATCGTGATCCCGAGCTCGTCGGCCTTCTTGATCGCGTCCTCGTCGCGGATGCTGCCGCCCGGCTGGACAATGGCACTCACGCCGTACTGTGCAGCCAGTGCCACGGTGTCGTCGAAGGGCAGGAAGCCGTCGGAAGCGAGGATGAGCCCTTCGGTGAATCCGGCCGCCTGGGCCTGCTTGAGGGCGATTTCGGCAGAACCGACCCGGTTGGTCTGGCCGGCGCCCACGCCGATGGTATGGTTGTCGCGCACCACCGCGATCGCGTTGGACTTGATGTGCTTGACGATGCGCCAGCCGAAGTCGAGGTCGGCGAGCTGCGCGGGCGTCGGCTTGACCTTCGTCACGCACATCTCCGGTTTGACAGTCTCCATCGCCACGTCAAGCTGCTGGGCCAGCAGACCGCCGTTGACGCCGACGTACTGCATCGGCACCTGCGCCTCGCGCTGCATCGGGACCTCCAGCACGCGGAGGTTCTTCTTGGCGGAGAGGATCTCCAGCGCCTCCGGGGTGAAGGAAGGAGCGATCACGATCTCCAGGAAGATGGGCTTCATCCCGGCCGCCACCTCGGCGGTCAGTTCGCGGTTCACGCCCACGATGCCGCCGTAGATGCTGACCTTGTCGGCCTCATAGGCCGCCTGCCAGGCTTCCTCGATGGTGGCGCCCACGGCCGCACCGCAGGGGTTCATATGCTTGAGCGCCACGCAGAACGGTGCGTCGAAATCGCGCAGCACGTTCAGGGCGGCGTTGGCGTCCTGAATATTATTATAGGAAAGCTCCTTGCCCTGGATCTGGCGGGCGAACGCCAGCGAATACGGGACCGGCCCGCCGGTGGCGGCGTAGAACTTGGCCGCCTGGTGCGGGTTCTCCCCGTAGCGCAGCGGCTGCTTGAGGTCGTACTCAAGGAAGAGTTTCTCGTTCAGCCCGGCCTGATTGCGCATCCACGAAGAGATGCACATATCGTATTCCGCCGTGTGCGTATAGGCCTTGGCGGAGAGCTGCAGGCGCGTCCGGTCGGAGGTCTTGCCCTCGGCGCGGAGCTCCTCCAGCACGCAGTCATAGTCGGCCGGATCGCAGACGATGGTCACGTCGCGCCAGTTCTTGGCGGCGCTGCGCACCATCGACGGGCCGCCGATGTCTATATTCTCGATGGCATCCTCCATCGTCACACCTTCCTTGGCAATCGTCTGCCGGAAAGGATACAGGTTCACGCACACGAGATCGATGGTCCCGATGCCCTGCTCCGCGAGCGTCGCCATATGGGCGGGCAGGTCGCGGCGCGCCAGGATCCCCCCGTGCACCTTGGGGTGCAGGGTCTTCACACGGCCGTCAAGAATCTCCGGGAAACCCGTAACTTCACTGATGCCCACGGTCTTCACGCCGCTCTGCTCGAGGAGCTTCTGCGTGCCGCCGGTGGCGATAATGGTCCAACCCAATGCCTGGAGCCCCTGCACGAAAGGCACGAGCCCCGTCTTGTCGCTTACACTGACTAACGCTCTCATTTCAACAATTTTGCGATGGTTTCTACGTATAACTGATGTTCTATTTTCTGTCCGATGCGGTGCACCTCCGCCGGGTCGTTCCCGTCATATTCGAAGGCCCGCTGTGCGATGATCTTGCCGCCGTCCAGATCGGCATTCACCCAATGGATGCTGATGCCGTACACCTTCACGCCGTACGCCACGGCATCCTCCACCGCGTGCGCCCCCTTGAAGGCCGGCAGCAGCGAGGGATGGATGTTGATGATGCGCCCGCCGTAGGCCTCCAGCAGCACGTCGGAGACGATGCGCATATAGCCCGCGAGGCATACCAGGTCGATGCCCAGCGCGTCCATCCGCCGGATGATCTCCCGCTCGAAGGCCTCCTTGCCGCCGTACTCTTTCGGCGAAGCGACGAAGCTCGGGATGCCGAAACGCTCCGCCCGCGCCACCACGGCCGCCCCGGGCTGGTCGCAGACCATCAGGGCCACCTCGGCGTCCAGCCGCCCGTCGGCGCAGGCCTGGGCGATCGCCTCGAAGTTGGTCCCCGATCCGCTGGCAAATACCGCTAATTTCTTTTTCATTTCAGGATAATATTAACGCCCGGCTGGTCCGTGACCTTGCCGATGACGGAAGCCTTTTCGCCGTGGGCGGAGAGGATATCGATGGCCTGCTGCGCTTCGGAAGCGTCCAGGACCAGCACCATCCCGATACCCATATTGAAGATGTTGAACATCTCGCGGTGCGGCACGCCGCCCCACTGCTCCAGCATCCGGAACACCGGGAGGATCTCCCAGCTGCCCTCGCGGATCTCCAGCCCCTGGCCCTCGTGCAGCACGCGGGGGATGTTCTCGTCGAAGCCGCCGCCGGTGATGTGGGCCACGCCGTGCACATCGCACTGGCGGATGACGTCCAGCACCTGCTTCACGTAGATGCGCGTCGGGGTCAGCAGGACCTCGCCGAGCTTCCGTCCGCCGAACTCCGGCACGACCTCGGAATAGTGGTGCCGCCCGTCCTGGACGATCTTGCGCACCAGACTGAAGCCGTTGGAGTGGACGCCGCTGGAGGCAATGCCCACCAGCACGTCACCCACCTTCACCTTGGATCCGTCGATGAGTTTGGACTTCTCCACGACACCCGTCGTGAAACCGGCGATGTCATATTCGTCGCCTTCGTACATCCCGGGCATCTCGGCCGTCTCACCGCCCACCAGCGCGCAGCCGGCCTGACGGCAACCCTCGGCCACCCCGGCCACGATGGCTTCCACTTTCTCGGGGACATTGTGCCCCAGGGCCACGTAATCCAGGAAGAAGAGCGGTTCCGCGCCCTGCGCCAGGACATCGTTGACGCACATCGCCACGGCATCGATGCCGATGGTGTCGTGTTTGTCCATCGCAAAAGCGATCTTGAGCTTGGTGCCGACGCCGTCGGTACCGCTCACCAGGACCGGCTCCTTGTAGCCGAGCGAAGCGAGATCGAACATCCCGCCGAAAGAACCGATGCCGCCCATCGACCCGGGGCGGGCGGTGGAGGCGACGTGCTGCTTGATGCGGCGGACCACTTCGTAGCCCGCTTCCAGGTTCACGCCTGCTTTTTCGTAAGACTGTGCCATATCTTCTATTATTCTTCGTTTTCTACCATATCATCATAGAGGAGCGTCGGGTATTCGCCCGTGAAGCAAGCCTGGCAGGGATCTGCGCAGCCAAAGCAGGAGTCGCGGGTGGACTCGGGGCTCAGGTAGCCCAGCGAATCCGCGCCCAGGACCTGACGGGCCTCTTCCAGCGTGCGGTGCGAGCAAAGCAGCTCCTCCGGCGTGGAGGTGTCCACCCCGTAGTGGCAGGTAAAGCGCATCATCGGGCTGGCGATGCGCACGTGCACCTCCGTGGCGCCCGCCTCACGCAGCAACTTGACGATCTTGAGCGAAGTCGTGCCGCGGACGATGGAGTCGTCCACCAGCACGATGCGCTTGCCCTTCACGATGCTCCGCACCGGGGAAAGCTTCATCTTCACGCCCAGCTCCCGGAGCGACTGTACCGGTTGGATGAACGTACGGCCCACGTATTTGTGCTTCACGAGGCCCATTTCATAGGGGATGCCGCTCTCTTCGGCATAGCCCTGGGCCGCGCTGAGGCTGGATTCGGGCACACCCACGACCATGTCGGCCTCCACCGGGCATTCCCGGTACAGGCGCCGGCCCGCTTCCTTGCGGTAGGCGTGCACGTTGCAGCCGTCGATATCGCTGTCGGGACGCGCGAAATAGATATACTCCATGGCGCACATCCGGTGGCGGTTGAAGTGGGAATACAGGGTGCTCCGCAGCCCGTGGCTGTCCAGGGTCACGATCTCCCCGGGCTGCACGTCACGGACGAACTCCGCGCCCATGATCTCGAAGGCGCAGGACTCGCTGCTCACCACGTAGCCGTCGCCGATCTTGCCGATGCACAGGGGCTTGATGCCATATTTGTCGCGGCAGGCATAGATGCGGCTCTTGGTCATGATGACGAAGGTGAAACCACCTTCAATCATATTCAGCGCCTTCACGATCGTCACGATCCGGTCTTCCTGGGTGCTCTTCTTGATCAGGTGGGCCAGCAGCTCGCTGTCCGTGTCGGTCTGGAAGATGGACCCATGGCGCTCCAGGTATTCGGTCACCTGGCGGGCGTTGATCAGGTTCCCCTCCCCGGCGATCGCGAAATCGCCGGTGTGGTGCCGGAAATACAGCGGCTCCACGTTGTTCAGGCCGCCCTTCGAGGCGTTGGCATATTTGACGCTGCCGATGCCCATGCTGCCCGGCAGATGCTTCAGTTCGCCATTGGTGAAGATCTCGCTCAGCAGGCCCAGGCCCCGGTAGCTGTGGCTGACGCCCTCGGAATCGAAAGTGATGATGCCGCCGCCTTCCTGCCCGCGGTGCTGCAGGTTGTGAAGTCCGTAATAAATGTAGGTCGAGGCGTTTTGTACGCCATGTACTGCCAGTACGCCCATATCAGGAATTGATTACTTGGTTCAAACGGTTCAAGACATTGGTATAGCTCTCCACCACGCGGCTCAGGTCCAGGCGGAAGCGGTCCTTGTCCAGGCGCTCCCCCGTAGCCTCGTCCCAGAGGCGGCAGGTGTCCGGGCTGATCTCGTCGGAGATGATGATGGTCCCCGTGTCGGAAGCCCGGCCGAATTCGATCTTCATATCCACCAGTTCGATGCCGGCCTTGTGGAAGAGGGGCTTGAGCAATTCGTTCACCCGGCGGGCGATGTTGTACATCCCGTCCAGTTCCTGGTAGGTGGCCAGGCCCAGGGCCACGGCGTGGTCGCGGTTGATGAAGGGATCCTCCAGCGCGTCGTTGTTGTAGCGCAGGTCCACGATGGTGTTGGAATGGCGGTAACCTTCCTCCACGCCCAGGCGGGCGGCCAGCGAACCGGCGATCCGGTTGTGCACCACCACCTGCAGGGGGATGATCTCAATCTTGCGGCAGAGCTGCTCCTTTTCGCCCAGGAGCTCGATGAAGTGGGTTTCCACCCCGTTCTGATTCAGGTAGTTCAGCAGAATCGCCGAAATCTGGTTGTCCAGGGCACCCTTCCCTTTGAATCGGGCCCGCTTCACGTTGTTGTAGGCCACCGTCACATCCTTGTAACGGAAAATCACCTGATCGGGATGGTCGGTCGCAAACACCTGCTTCTCGTTTCCCTCGAAGATCAGTTCTCCTTTTGTCATGTTATTGGTTTTTCTTGAAATAATTCACGGCATTGTCAAAGAGCGGCTGGTACAGCTCTTCCTCGATGTTCTTGAACACCCCCGGTTCCCAGCGCTCCGTATGGCCCATCTTGCCCAGGATCTGGCCATTGGGGCTGATGATGCCCTCGATGGCGTAGTAGGAGCCGTTGGGGTTGAAGGGTGCTTCCATCGTAGCCTCCTCGGTGAAGGGGTTCACATACTGGAAGGCCACCTGCCCCCGCTCGAAGAGCTCCTTCGCCAGCGACTCCGAGACCATGAACTTGCCTTCGCCGTGGCTGACCGCAATGGTGTGCAGGTCACCCACGGACATCCCGGCGAGCCAGGGCGAACGGGTGGTTGCCACGCGGGTGGTCGCCATCTGGGAGATGTGGCGGTTGATGTCGTTGCGGAAGAGGGTCGGCGACTCCTTCGTCAGCCGTCCCAGATGCCCGTAAGGCAGCAGACCGCTCTTCACCAGGGCCTGGAAGCCATTGCAGATGCCCAGGATCAGGCCGCCGCGCTCCAGCAGGCCCTCGATGGCCGCGGCCACGCGGGCATTGTTCAGCACGTTGGCGATGAACTTGCCGCTGCCGTCCGGCTCGTCACCGGCGGAGAAGCCGCCGGCCAGCATCAGGATCTGGCAGCCGTCGATGGCGCGCGCCATCTCTTCGATGGACTGGAGCACGTCGGTGCCCGTCAGGTTGCGCAGCACCCCGAACGCCACCTCGGCGCCCGCCTTGCGGAAGGCCTTCGCCGTATCGTAGTCGCAGTTGGTGCCCGGGAACACGGGAATGTAAACCAGCGGTTTATCGACCGGCGAGCCGCTCCATCGCACATGGCCTCCGCACGGCCCGCTCTGCGGCACTTTCTGCAATTTGCGGGCAAAACCAGGCAACGACGGATTGGATGCGGGGACTGCGGCGGGGTAGACCTTATGATATTTCGCGGCGTAGGCGTCCATCAGGCGGTCCAGGGAGATGCGCTCGCCGTTGATGCGGAGCAGTCCGTCCTCCCCGTCGGTCACCTCGCCGAGCAGCACGGCCTGCGGGAAGTCCAGTTCTCCTTCCGTCTCCACGAGTACGGAGCCGTAGCCCAGGTCGAAGAGCTGGCGCTCGTCCAGCTTGACATCCACGCCGAAGAGGTTGCCGAAGGCCATCTTCGCCAGGCCTTCCGCCACGCCGCCGCGTCCCAGCGCCCAGGCGGAGACGATCTTGCCGGCTGCGATCTGCGCGTGGATGTAGTCCCAGTTGGCCTTCAGCTGCGCCGTATCCGGCATCCATCCGGCCAGCGGGGTATGTTTGATGAGGTAGAGCTTGTTGCCCTCCCACTTGAGTTCCGGGGAGATGACGCGGCGGGCGTCCACCGTCGTGACGCCAAAGGCGATCAGGGTGGGCGGCACGCTGATGTGCTCGAAGGTGCCGCTCATCGAGTCCTTGCCGCCGATGGACGGAAGCCCGAAAGCGAGCTGCATCTTGAGGGCGCCGAGCAGTGCCGAGAGCGGTTTGCCCCAGCTGTGCGGGTCGGCGGTCATCCGTTCGAAATACTCCTGGTAGGAGAAACGCATCCGGGACCAGTCGCCACCGGCAGCCACCACCTTCGTGCAGGCGTCGACCACCGCATAAGCGGCCCCGTGGTAGGGGCTCCAGCTGGTCAGGAAAGGATCGTAGCCGAAAGCCATCATGCTCGCGGTGTCGGTGTAGCCGTCCGCGGGCAGCTTCTGGACGGAAACCTGCGTCTCCGTGGCCTGCATCGCGCCGCCATAAGGCATCAGCACGGTGCTGCGGCCGATTGTGGCGTCGAACATCTCCACGAGGCCCTTCTGCGAAGCCACGTTGGGGTCGGACAGGGTCGCGACCATCTTCTCGCGCAGGGTCTCCCCTTCCGGCTCGCGGCGGAACGGATCGATGTCCGCCACCGGTCCGATGACCGCGGAAGAATAGTGCTTCGCGCCCGCGCTGTCGATGAACTCGCGGGACAGGTCCGCCACGGTCGTCCCGTGGTAGAACATGCGCATCCGCCCACGGTCCGTCACGTCGGCCACATGCGTAACCTCGACGTTCTCGCTGCCGCAGTAGGCTTCGAATGCCGCGCGGTCCTTCGCTTCCACGACCACGGCCATCCGCTCCTGCGACTCGCTGATTGCGAGCTCCGTGGCGTTCAGGCCGCTGTATTTCGTGGGCACGCGGTCCAGCCAGATATCCAGGCCGGGGGCCAGCTCGCCGATGGCCACGCTCACGCCGCCGGCGCCGAAGTCGTTGGATTTCTTGATGAGGCGCGTCACTTCCGGACGGCGGAAGAGACGCTGCAGTTTGCGCTCCTCGGGGGCGTTGCCCTTCTGGACCTCGCTGCCGCAGGTCTCGAGCGAACTGCCCGTATGCTCCTTGGACGAACCCGTGGCACCGCCGATGCCGTCACGGCCCGTGCGGCCGCCCAGCAGCAGGATCACGTCGCCCGGGGCCGGGCTCTCACGACGGACATTGTCCGCCTTGACCGCCCCCACGACGGCGCCCACTTCCAGGCGCTTGGCCGTGTAGCCGGGATGGTAAATCTCCCGGACATGGGTGGTGGCAAGGCCGATCTGGTTGCCGTAGCTGGAGTATCCGGCGGCAGCCTTGCGGCTGATCATCCGCTGCGGAAGTTTGCCGGGCAGGGTATCCTTGACGGCGGCGTTGATGTCGCCCGCACCGGTCACGCGCATGGCCTGGTAGACGTAGGCACGGCCGGAAAGCGGGTCGCGGATCGCCCCGCCGAGGCAGGTCGCCGCGCCGCCGAAAGGCTCGATCTCCGTCGGGTGGTTATGGGTCTCGTTCTTGAACTGCAGGAGCCATTTCTCGGACGCCCCGTCCACTTCCACGTCCACGAAGATGCTGCAGGCGTTGTTCTCCTCGCTCTGTTCGAGGTCCTCCAGCAGGCCCCGCTTGCGCAGCACCCGCGCACCGATCGTCGCGAGCTCCATCAGGCAAAGGCTCTTCTGTTCGCGGCCCAGCTCCTTGCGGACCGCCAGGAACTCGCGGTACTCCGCCTCGATCTCCTCCTTGGCGAAGGAATCATCCACGCCGACGCTGGTCAGCTCGGTGGTGAAGGTCGTATGGCGGCAGTGGTCGCTCCAGTAGGTATCCAGGATGCGCAGTTCCGTCTCGGAAGGGTCGCGGCCCTCGGCCGTGAAATAGCGCACCACCTCACCCAGGTCGTCGGTATTCATGGCGAGCCCCCATTGCTTGCAGAAAGCGGCGTACTCCGCAGGCTGCATCTTGGTGAAGCCCGCGAGCGAAGCGAGCGGCTTGACCTCCGCCTTGCCCTCCGGCTGCAGGCGGTCCAGGTCCTTGGGCCGGGACTCCACGACGTTGATGTAGTAGTGGCGGATGGCGGCGAGCGCCTCTTCCGACAGGTCGTCGTCGAAGATGAGCAGGCGCGAGGAGCGGATCTGTACGTCCGCCGAAGGGTCGATCAGGTGGACGCAGTCCACGGCCGAGGAGGCCCGCTGGTCGAACTGTCCGGGGATGTATTCCACGGCGAGGTATTTCTTGCCTTCGAGCGGGCATTCGTCCGACACCCGGTCGGTCACCAGCTCGCCGAACACGGCATAACGGCATTTCTCGAGAAACTCGTCCGAGAAGCCGAAGAGGTCATACACATTGATCAGCCGCAGGGTACGCAGCGAGAGAGAAAGGTTTTCGTTGAACTCGCTGCGAAGGCTCTGCGCTTCGACCTGGTACTCCGAATACTTTTCTACGAAAATGCGATGGGATTTCATCTTATAGCTCGGTTTGAAGGACCTTTTCTGCTTGTTTCTTTCTGAATTCCTCCAGTTGGGCGGCAAGGCCTTCGTCCTGGAGGGCGAGCATCGCGATGGCGTACAGGGCGGCATTCTTGGCCCCGTCGATCGCCATCGTGGCCACGGGGATGCCGGAAGGCATCTGGACGATCGACAGCAGGGAGTCCAGTCCGTTCAGCGCCTTGCTCCGGATCGGGATGCCGATCACGGGGAGCGAGGTCAGGGCGGCGGCCATTCCGGGCAGGTGGGCGGCGCCGCCCGCCCCGGCGATCACGACAGATACGCCGCGGTCGCGGGCCGAAGCCATGTATTCAGAGAAGAACTGTGGAGTGCGATGGGCGCTGATGACTTTTTTTTCGTACGGGACCCCGAACTGCTCGAGGGTCTCGCAAGCGGCTGACATCACCTCCCAGTCGCTTTTGGAACCCATAATAATGCTGACTTTCATATTGTAACTAACCAGAGTGCAAATTTACAACAATCCGGCGCGCATTGCAAATGATTTTATTGACAATTCGCACCGGAAAAATGTTGAAAACTCGAGGACTTACTGCGTCAGCTCGATCAGCTGGTCCACCGGGGTCAGGAAAAGGTCCATATGACCGTCGGCATTGTTGGCCGTACAGATGACGTAGCGGCCGTTCATCACGAACTGCGGGTGCGGGTCGGGATGCAGGCGGGACTGGTTGTTCTGGGGCATCAAGGCATCGCGCGTCGAATAGATCCAGACGTATTTGTCCGTCTCGCGGTTCCAGAACGCCACACGCCATTTGCAACCGCGCCACCAGGTCTCGGGTGCCTGGTCGACCACGACATACTTGTTGTCCGGCGAGCAGCTGTTGTGCCGCGCCCCCGGGAGGGCGGCCCAGACCGTTTCTTCGCCCGTGGCCAGGTCGCGATGATAGACGCACTGCTCGTCCACCATCCAGCCGTGGCCGCACCAGCTCAGGCCCTTGCCGTCATCGTCCCAGATCTCATGGGAGGCGAAATTGATCGTCTGGGCGGGGATGAGCTCCTTGGAACCCTTGCGCACCAGCCACATCCGCGGATACCAGCCGGTCTCCTCCTGATAAGCCTGGCCCAGTTCCTCCCAGGCGCTCTCCCAGGCGCACATCGCCAGGGAATCGTCGGCCGGATTGAGCTGGCCGTGGTTGCAGATCCATTCCGTCTCACCCCAGAGCTCCCACGCCCCCGTCTCCAGGTCCAGCAGGCCCTGCAGGTAGCGGTCCTTGCCTTCCGGGGTACGCACGCCCGCATCCAGGAACGCCTTCTTGCGGTCCCGCGTGAGCGTCAGGTGCGACGCCAGTCGGGTCACCTCGCCCAGCTCGGTGAGCGCAGCCGGGATGTCGCAGAGCTTGATCTCTTCCTCCGGACGGGAGAAATTCCGGCGGAAGAAACCCCGGTTCCGGTCGCCGTAGACCATATAATTCTCATTGACCTCCACGAACGGGGTCATCACGGACAGGCCGAGGTCGTACACCTTGTCTTTCCGCAGGTCGGCCAGCATCTGGTGGCGCGGACCGGCGCCCCCTTCCTTCTGCTCGTTGCCTTCCGTATACCAGAACACGAGATAGCGGCCGTCGTTCGTCAGGGATTTCGACACGAAGTAGATGGACTGCCGGTTGTCGTCCGGCGCGCCATACTGCAGGACATACGACACCACCCCGGACTCCGGGTCGGTGAAGGTCGTAAAAAGCTGGGACTGCTCCGGCCGGAATTCGCCGGAATGCCGGCAGGCGGCCAGCGACGCGGCCCCTGCAAGTACGAAGAGGAGTTTGACTAACGGTTTCATATCTCAAAGATACGAAAAAAAATCTTCGGTTTGCAAGTCCGTGGAAAATGCGTAAATTTGTCAGGATATAGCGCTATGGCAGATTTACTACTCAAGGGAGGCATCCTCGTTGACGCCGCAGGACGGCGGAAGGGCGACATTCTCGTCCGCGACGGACGCATCGCCGCCATCGGCCCGAATATCCTCTACGCCTCCGATACGGAGCGCATCGACTGCGCCGGGAAATTCGTCTCCGCAGGATTCACGGACATCCACGTCCATTTCCGGGAGCCCGGCCAGAGCTACAAGGAAACCATCCGTACCGGCTCCCTCGCGGCCGCCCACGGCGGCTACACCACGGTCTGTGCGATGCCGAACCTCAACCCCGTTCCCGACAGTCCCGAGACGCTCGCCCTCGAGCAGGAAATCATCGACCGCGACGCCTGCATCGAGGTCCTGCCGTATGCCGCCATCACCCGCGGCCGGAAAGGCCTGGAACTGGTGGACATCGCGGCGCTGAAAACACACTGCGTCGCCTTCTCCGACGACGGGAGCGGCGTGCAGGACGATGCGATGATGCGCCGGGCGATGGAGGCCGCCGCCCGCGAAGACGCCATCATCGCGGCGCACTGCGAAGACAACCGCCTGCTGCGCGGAGGCTATATCCACGACGGGCGCTACGCCGCCGCCCACGGCCACAAGGGCATCTGCTCCGAGAGCGAATGGGGCCAGATCCGCCGGGACCTGCTCCTGGCGGAGGAAACGGGCTGCCGATACCACGTCTGCCACATTTCCTGCGCTGAAAGCGTCGAACTGATCCGCGCCGCCAAGGCCCGCGGCGTCCGCGTGAGCTGCGAGACCGGCCCCCACTACCTCACCCTCTGCGAAGACGACTTGCAGGAAGACGGCCGCTTCAAGATGAATCCGCCGCTGCGCCGTGCCGAGGACCGCGAAGCCCTGCTCGAAGGCCTGCGCGACGGCACCATCGACGCCATCGCCACCGACCACGCGCCCCACAGCGCCGAAGAGAAATCCCGCGGCCTGGCGGGCAGCGCGATGGGGGTCGTCGGCCTGGAGACCGCTTTCCCGGTGTTATACACGGACCTCGTGCTCAACGGCATGCTCAGCCTGGAGCGCATCATCGAAGCGCTCACCAGCGGTCCCCGCAGTACCTTCCGCCTGGAAGGGGGCCTGCAGCCCGGCGCACGGGCAGACCTCACGGTCATCGACCCCGAAGCCGCCTGGACCGTGGATCCCGCGGACTTCCTCTCCCTCGGCAAGGCCACCCCCTTCGCAGGCAAGGCGGTCCGAAGCCGCATTGTATTGACCCTCAAGGACGGGCATCCCGTCTATCAAGCATAAGCAGATGCAGAAACGGATTTTCCATATTATCAGCAACGACGCAGTCGCCCGGGATACTTTCCGGCTGGAATTGCGCACGGAAGGCCGCGTGGTGATGGGAAGCGGGCAGTTCGTGGACATCGCCCTGCCGGGGCGCTACCTGCGGCGGCCCATCTCCGTCAGCGACGTCCTGCCCGACGGGCTGATTCTCTATTACAAGGTCGTAGGCGAAGGCACGCGGGACCTGTCCGCCATGGTGAAAGGCTCCGAACTCGAATTGCTGCTGCCGCTGGGTTCCGGCTTCCATCCGGAGAAATGCCGGGAATCCGCCCTGCTCATCGGAGGCGGCCTGGGCGCCGCGCCCTTGTTCCTGCTCGCCAAGGAACTGCTTGCGCGGGGGAAGCAGGCCACCGCCGTGCTCGGCTTCAACCGCGCCGACGAGATCTGCCTGGCGCAGGAACTGGAAGCCCTGGGCGTTCCGGTCCACCTCTCCACCCTCGACGGCTCAGTAGGCACGAAGGGTTTCGTGACCGATGCCATCGCCGCGGTGCAGCCCGCTTTCGACCGTTTCTTCACCTGCGGCCCGCTGCCCATGATGAAGGCCGTGTGCGCCGCCCTGGACACCCCCGGCGAAGTCAGCCTGGAGGAGCGGATGGGCTGCGGCGCAGGCTACTGCTACGGCTGCACCGTCATTACCGCATCCGGCCCCCGGCGCGTCTGCGCGGACGGGCCCGTTTTCGACAAGGAGGAAGTGCTATGGTAAACCACGATCTCAGCGTCAGCCTCTGCGGCATCCGCCTGCAGAATCCGGTGATTCCCGCCAGCGGCACCTTCGGCTTCGGGCTGGAACTCGCCGACAGCCTGGACCTCAACGTGCTGGGCGGCATCTCCCTGAAGGGAACCACCCGCGACGCGCGGCCCGGCAACCCCACGCCGCGCATCGCCGAATGCACCGCCGGGATGATCAACTCCGTGGGCCTGCAGAACCCCGGCATCGAAGCGTTGGTCTCCGACAAGGCTCCCGCCCTGCGGCGCATCTATCGCGGCGCCATCATCGCCAACATCAGCGGCTTCTCCGTAGAGGAGTACGCCTACAACTGCGCCCGGGCAGACAGCTGCCCGGACATCGATATCCTGGAAATCAACGTCTCCTGCCCCAACGTGCACCACGGCGGGATGGCCTTCGGCACCGACCCCGCTTCGGCGGCGGCCGTGACGAAAGCCGTCAAGGCCGTCACGCACAAACCGGTGTTCATCAAGCTCAGCCCCAACGTCACGGACATCGTGGCCATCGCACGGGCCTGCGAAGAGGCCGGGGCGGACGGCATCTGCCTGATCAACACCGTGCTCGGGATGCGGATCGACATCAAGCGGCGCAAGCCGGTGATCGCGAACAAGATGGGGGGCTTCTCCGGCCCGGCCGTCTTCCCGCTGGCCCTGCGCATGGTGTACCAGGTGGCGCACGCGTGCCGCATCCCCGTGATGGGCTGTGGCGGCGTGGCCCGGGCGAAAGATGTGATCGAGATGATGATGGCCGGCGCGACAGCCGTCCAGGTGGGCGCGGAGAACCTTCGGAACCCGATGGCCTGCCCGGAGATCATCGCAGCCCTCCCGGCGCTGATGGATAGCCTCGGAATCAATCGTTTACAAGATATAATCGGTATAGCGGAATAATGGCAAAAGACGTGATTATCGCCTGCGACTTCCCGGGCAGGCAGCAGACCCTGGACTTCCTGGACGCCTTCGCTGGCGGACGCAAGCCTTTCGTCAAGATCGGGATGGAACTCTATTACGCCGAGGGACCGGACATCGTGCGGGAACTCAAGCGCCGGGGCCATCCGGTCTTCCTCGACCTCAAGCTCCACGACATCCCCAACACCGTCCGCAAGGCGATGCGCGTGCTCTCGGGCCTGGGCGCCGACCTGGTCAATGTCCACGCCGCCGGCACCATCGAAATGATGCGCGCTGCGCGCGAAGGGCTCGAGGAAGGTGCCGCCGCCCTGGGGCGCCCGCGTCCGTTGCTGATCGCCGTCACCCAGCTTACCTCCACCAGCGAGGAGCGGATGCAGCGTGAGCTGCTGATCGGGGCCGGTATCGGCGAGACCATCGTGAAATACGCGCAGAATGCGCAGGAGGCCGGCCTGGACGGGGTGGTCTGCTCGCCGCTGGAAGCCGCGATGGTGAAGGGGGCCTGCGGGCCGGAATTCCTCACCGTCACCCCGGGCATCCGCTTCGCGGACGCGTCCGCGGATGACCAGGTGCGCATCACCACACCCGCCCGCGCCCGGGAAATCGGCTCCGACTACATCGTCGTCGGCCGCCCGGTGACCGCCGCCCCCGACCCCGTCGCCGCCTACGAACGCTGCCTGGAAGAATTCCTAACCCCGTCATTCCGGGCTTGACCCGGAATCTCCAAGCACAAAGAAATATAACAGAATATGCAAAGACAGATTGCCAAAGAACTCCTCTCGATCGGGGCCGTGTTTCTCCGCCCGGAGGAGCCGTTCACCTGGGCCAGCGGCATCCAGAGCCCGATTTATTGCGACAACCGCCTGACGCTCTCAGCCCCCGCGGTGCGGGAGCAGGTCGAGGCCGGGCTGGCCGCCCTGGTGCGGGAGCATTTCCCGCAATGCGAGATCCTGATGGGCACCTCCACCGCCGGCATCGCCCACGCCGCCATCACCGCCACGATCCTGGGCCTGCCGATGGGCTACGTGCGGGGGGAAGCCAAGAGCCACGGCCGTACGAGCCGCATCGAGGGACGCCTGGACCCGGGCCAGAAGGTCGTCGTGGTCGAAGACCTGATCTCCACGGGCGGCAGCGTCATCGACGTGGTGAACGCCCTGCGCGAGGCAGGCGCCGAGGTGCTGGGCATCGTCAGCATCTTTACCTACGGCATCCGCAAGGGTCTGGACCGGCTCGCAGCGGCCAATGTCGTCAACTGGTCCCTCAGCAACCTCGACGTCCTCGTGGACGTGGCCGTCGAGCAGAAGTATATTACCCCCGCCCAGAAAGAACAGATCCTCCAATTCCGTAACGCCTTATGAAACACCTGATTGACCCGACCGACCTGAGCAAGGAGGAGATTGACGAGATCGTCTCCCTGGCCGAAGACATCATCGCCCACCGCGAACGCTACCAGGGCAGCATGGCCCACAAGAAGCTCGCGACGCTCTTCTACGAACCCAGCACCCGCACGCGCCTGAGCTTCACGGCCGCCATGATGGAACTGGGCGGAAACGTCCTGGGCTTCTCCAACCCGATGGACTCTTCCGTGAGCAAGGGCGAAACGGTGCAGGACACCGTGCGCGTGGTGGGCTGCTTTGCGGACATCATCGCGATGCGCCACCCCATCGAGGGTGCGCCGCTGGTGGCATCCGAAATATCCCGCGTGCCGATCATCAACGCCGGCGACGGCTCCCACAGCCATCCCACGCAGACCCTGACCGACCTGCTGACCATCAAGCGCGAACTGGGCCACATCGACAACATCACGATCGGCTTCTGCGGAGACCTCCGCTTCGGCCGTACGGTCCACTCCCTGATCAAGGCCCTGTCCCGCTACAAGGGGATCAAGGTCGTGCTCATCGCCCCCGACGAGCTGCGCCTGCCCGATTACATCAAGCAGGATGTCTGCGACAAGATGGGCGTCGCGTACCGGGAGACCAACAGCCTGGACGAAGCCATCCCGGAGCTGGACGTGCTCTATATGACGCGGGTACAGAAAGAGCGTTTCCTCGACGAGGATGAATTTGACCGCGTGAAGGACAGTTTCGTGCTCGATGCACGCCGTATGTCACTCGCCAAGGACAAGATGGCCGTCCTGCATCCGCTCCCGCGCGTCAACGAGATCCTCACCGAGGTGGACAGCGATCCGCGGGCCGCGTATTTCCGTCAGGTCGAGAACGGGAAACTCGTCCGTATGGCGCTGATCATCAGCCTGATGGAGTGGAAGAACGACCCGTCGCACGTGATGCCGGAGCATGACACCCCCATCGTCAACCCAGCCCTGCATTGCTCCAACCCCAAGTGCATCTGTAACAACGAGAAACACGAGAGCCGCTTCCGCCTCGCCGAAAACGGCATCACGCGTTGCTGGTACTGCGATAGCAAGGTGCGGTGATGAAAGCCAAGCATCTTTTCTTTATCCTTTTTCTCTATCTCCTCGCGTCCTGCGGCGGGGGACGGAAGCTGGCCGGGCCGTTCGCGGTGTGGGAACGCACCGTGATCACGATGTCCGATTCGGTGATGTATGTCAACGTGGTCTCCGACTTCGAAGACAGCCTGGGCCTGCGGGCCGTGAGCAAGGACCTCAGCGACGAGGAGTTGCAGAGTGATCTCTATGCCATGCTGGCCCGCAAGATGCTCTGCACGGTCCAGTCGCCGCAGCAGGGCGGCGTGGGCCTGGCGGCGCCGCAAGTCGGCATCCTGCGGCGCATCGTGGCGCTGCAGCGCTTCGACAAGGAGGGCGAACCCTTCGAAGTCTATCCCAACCTGCACGTGCTGGAGCACCTGGGCGATACGGTCCGCGGTCCGGAGGGATGCCTGTCCATCCCGGGCAAACGGGGCATCGTGCCGCGCAGCGAGGGGGTGATCGTCCGCTGGACGGATCCGCAGACCCTGCAGCCCGTCACGGACACGGTCCACGGCTTCACGGCCATCATCTTCCAGCATGAGACCGACCACCTGGACGGGATTCTCTATACCGACCGGGCGGAAAGCATTACGGACAATCCGGATTGGGACGCAGAGCGCGCTCCCTATGCCGCAGCGGGCGCCTACGACAAGCCCCTCTGGTTGCGCGGCCCGGGCTATTAAGCCTGATTCGAATCTTCTCCCAGGCCCATGGCCCCGGCATCTGCGGCGTGATGGGCCAGGTAGAACTGTTTGCTCTTCACGGCCATGAAGATATATACCCCGAAGACGAGGAAGAGCAGGCTGCCGGTGACCTCGGTGGTCTGCGAGAGCATCAGCGGGAAGTCATACAACGTGTGCAGGACGACCGGGCAGAGCAGGGCCAGCGCGGAGTTCCATCTGTGTTTCGCGTAGTCGCCGAAGCAGGCCCGCGAGAAGAAATAGCCCATCGTGACGCCAAAGAAGAAATGCGCCGGGATGGACATGAACGCCCGCAGGATGCCGACCGTGAGCCATTCATCCAGATTGTCGAAGAGATAGAAGATGTTTTCCAGCGCGGCAAAGCCCAGTCCCAGGCTGGCGGCATAGACGATCCCGTCCACCCATTCGTCGAAAAAGAGGTTTCTGCGCAGGAACAGCCACAGGAACAGCAGCTTGGCCAGCTCTTCCGGGAATCCCGCCCCGAAAAACGCATGCAGCAGGTGTCCTCCCGCCGTCGTGGGCTCCTCGGGATAGAAGCCGAACACGAGCAGCGGCGTGCTGATGCACATCGACGCCAGGGCGGCGGCCATGCCCAGCAGGAAGGCGTACACAATCTGTTTCGGCGGTTCCGTGCGCAGGTCGTCCTTCCGGTAAATGAAATACAGGAGGGCGAGGGCAGGCAGCACGGCGGCAAGCAGGACGATGAACAGCATAGACTAGAACTGGAAATAGATGAACGCCTGCAGGTCGGCGGTAATGAACTGATAGACCACGAAGACGACGGCGACGACCACCAGGGCCATCACGGGCAGCGGCAACATGGCGAAATTAAGCCGGTACCAGCGCTTCCAGCGCGTCGGCAGCCAGTGAATCACCATGCCGGCGACCACCAGCGCGAAGACCTTCCAATACGAAACGCAGATCTGCGGCACCAGCGACCAGTCCCAGGCGGAGCCGATCTGCTCCACCATCCGCCGTGCAGTCTGCCAGGCCACCTCGTTGGCCGTGGCCGGATCCAGGTTGCTGCCGCTGCGGAAGAACAGGCGCGTGAACGTGATGAAGGTGAAGGTCTGCGCCACGCCCCAGAAATACCCCAGCTGCTTGCAGCCCTGGCCGCCGCAGAGGTGGTAGACAAAGCGCACCAGCGTCCCCGTCCAGACAAAGAGGGACCAGACGAAGAGCAGGTTCCAGACCGGCGCGCCCACCGCGAAATGCAGCACGCCGAGCAGCACGGTCCCGGCCGTCACCAGCGCGAAACGCAGTCCCCAGCTCATCTCCTTCCAGAACTGGTACACCACCAGGCCGATACCGTTCAGGCCGCCCCAGATGATGAAGTTCCACGAAGCGCCGTGCCACAGGCCGCCCAGCAGCATCGTGATGAAGCGGTTGATGTTCGCGAGAATCTTCTTGCGCCGTTCCGGCCGGAAATGCCCCACGATGAAGAGCGCCGCCGCCAGGCCCACGAAGAGGAGCGACACCACCCAGCTCCCGGACAGGATCACCGCAATCACGGCGAAGAGCACGATCCAGAAATAGGTCCCGAAGGTCGCGTTGCGGTTGCCGCCCAAGGGGATGTAGAGGTAGTTCTTGAGCCAGTTGCTCAGCGACATGTGCCAGCGCCGCCAGAAATCCTGCGGGTTGGAAGCCTTGTAGGGCGAGTTGAAGTTCTGCGGCAGGTAGAAACCCATCAGCATCGCCACGCCGATGGCGATGTCCGTATAGCCGGAGAAGTCGGCGTACACCTGCAGGGAGTAGCCGAAGAGCGCCGCGAGGTTCTCGAAACCGGTAAAGAGCTGCGGATTCTCAAACACGCGGTCGATGAAATTGACGGCGATATAGTCGCTCAGGATCAATTTCTTCGCCAGACCGTTGATGATCCAGAACACCGCGATGCCGAACTGTTTGCGGCCCAGGAAGAACTTCCTGTACAGCTGCGGAATGAAGTCACTCGCCCGCACGATAGGCCCCGCCACCAGCTGCGGGAAGAAGCTCACGTAGAAGCCGAAGTCCAGGATATTGTCCACCGGCTTCACCTTCCCACGGTACACGTCGACAGTGTAGCTGATCACCTGGAAGGTGAAGAAGGAGATGCCCACCGGCAGCACGATGCTGTCCACGCTGAAACGCTCCGCCCCGGAGAGGGCGTTGCCCAGTACTCCGAAGACGTTGACCACCCGGAGCTCCAGCCCCGTGATCGAGTGGACGAAGTCCGCGAAGAAATAGGAATACTTGAAATAGCACAGGATCAGCAGGTCGATGCACACGCTCAGCACCAGCCAGGCCTTCTTGCGGCCCGGCCGCGTCGAGGCGGCGATGCGCCGGGCAATCGTGAAGTCCGAACAGGTGACGAAGATCAGGATCAGCACCGACAGTCCGCTGGTCTTGTAGTAGAAGAACAGGCTGACGAAGAAGAGGAAGGCGTTGCGCAGCAGGCGTCGGTTGCCGATCAGCGCGAACAGGGCATAAACCAGCGCGAAGAACGCCCAGAAATAGAACTGGGTGAAGAGCAGCGGCGAGTTCGGGTCGAAACCGAACAGTCGTTGCGCGAAAGCCGATATGCCGCCCAGATCCATCCGCCTATCTGTTTTCCTTGTCTTCCATCAGCGCCTGCACGAACAGGTCGCCCAGCAGACAGTATCCCACATCCGTGAAATGCAGCCGGTCTGTCTTGACCAGACCCGCGTCGCGCCATTTCTCCACGGTATGGGCGCCGCCCATCAGGCCGTAGAGATCCCAGACGCCCGCCCCGAACTCCTCGGCCAGCTCCAGCATCGCCTTCCGGACCGCCTCCGCGTTGGCGTTCCAGGTCATCCCGCGGCGGACATAGCGGTAGCTGTCGTTGTTGGTGATGAAGATGAAGGCGCATTCGGGATTGACCCGGCGCACCATCCCGATCAGCCGGCGGTAGTTCGCCTTGAACTTCTCCGGCTTGAAATCCTTGGCGCTCACGGCGGAGTCGTTGATACCCACGCCGAGGATGGCCAGGTCGGGATGGACCAGATACAGGTCCCGCTCCAAGTCCTCGCAGCGGTCCAGCCAGGTCGGCAGGGCGGCGCCGTTGACCCCGGAGGCGTAATAGTTTACCCCGGGCCGCCAGCTGACGGGTTCCAGCCCGTTCAGCACGAATTCCTCCCCCTGGGGGATGTGGAACTGCACCAGCACGCTGTCGGTCGGGGCCGGCAGGTCGAAGAGATAACTCCCCGTCTGCTCCTCCCAGTCGAAACGCAGCGTGTCCGCCAGGCAGATGATGTAGGGGTAGGCGCGCGGGGAGCTGCCGTAGCCCAGCACCCGCAGGCTGCTGCACTCCCAGCGTCCGTCGCCCGAAGGATTGAGCCGGAAGCTCACCGAAGCGTCCGGGCTCGAGGTGCGCGCCCCGTAACCGGTGACCCCGTAGCGGGGACGGCGGACCGTCGTGGCCTTCGTCAGGATGGGCGCCTCCCACGCTCCGGTCGTCCAGATCCGGTAGCTCTTGTCGTAGTTGGTGTTCGCCAGCTTCATCGGGAAGAGGAAGCCGCGGTCGCCGCGGACCGTCAGCGAATCGATGTTGTCGCGGATGCGGTTGGAGAAGCTCGCCGCCTGTACGTGGGAGCCGCCCACATGCCAGATGTTCACGTTCCCCCGCTCCGTCTCCACCAGCTCGTCCAGCTTGGCGTAGAAGATATCCTGCGCCATCCGCGACCCCGGGAAGATCAGTCTGGATTTCGACAGGTCGGCGCAGTCCGGCAGCTCCGCCATCGCAGACGACACCCGCACGGAGTCCGTGGGGACCGGCTCCGGAACAGGCTGCTCCTGCGCGGCGAGGCCGGTGGTCAGGAAAAGCAGCAACAGGATGGGAAGTCTAACGTCCATTCTTCTTGCGCCAATGGTAGTAGTCGTAATACAGGAAGAACGCATTGCAGAACATCTCCCCCACCTTCTTCGAACCGGCCAGCGTGAAGTGGACATAGTCCGATCCGGCCAGCGCCGGCCGCGCCGACACCCACTGCAGCATCGAATTCTCGCCGCCCATCACGCCGTAGATGTCCCAGTAGGCCGCACCGCACGCCGTCGCGGAGACCTTCAACGAATCCACCAGGCCCGCCAGCTTGGGATAGCTCTGGCGCTTGCCGTTGATGACCGTGGACATGTCGGACGGGCCCACGAAGACGATCTTCGCCTGCGGAGCCAGCTGCTGCAGGAGCCGGAGCTGCTTCCGGATGGACTCCAGGTAGCCCGAGATGGCCTTGTCCGTCGTAAGGTACGGCACGCTGTTGCCGCCGTACTGAAGGAGGATCAGGCGCACGTTTTCTTCTTGGTAGAAAGTCCTCAACTGCTCCGGATCCATCGTCGTGAAAATGGCGCCGGAACTGCCGCGCATGGGCATATTGTCCACCCGCACGCCCGTCTTGCTGTCCAACAGGATGCCGTACAGGTCGGCATAACCGGCCACGGTCAGCGACACGCGGGTGGAACTGTCCGGCAACTCATAGCGCACGAAGGCCAGCGGTCCCGAACCGGGTTCGACGCTCCGTTGGTCGCCCTTGCAGGTCACGCTCAGCGGGCTGCGCACATTGCCCGCGACGAGCGTCACCCGCTCGAACGTACTCACGCCCTGGTCCTTGCGGGAAACCGGGTAGAAGGAGAACGTGGCCACGGTGTCCAGCCGCACGAAATCGGCATACGGGCCGTACTGGCGGATGCCCGCCCGGTGGGAAACATCCCCGTAGTTGAAATAACGCGCCAACTCCGCGGTGCCGCCTCCACCCACACGCGGCGTAGCGTGCTTGCGGGCTGGCATCATGCCGGGGCCGTTGCCGCCGAAACGTTCCTGGAGCCGCTCGCGGATGGTCCCCGTGATGCGGTCCTCCTCAATCTGCGAGTCGCCGTAGTGGATGATGCGCAGGGGCTGCTCTTCGGCCCGGTCCAGGGCGGCGAACAGCGGATCAAAGAAGCGGACGTCGTTCCCCGGCAGGTAGAAGCGGGCCGGGTCCTCCCGGAAGAAATTCTGGTACTCGTTGCGCTGGGCGGCGAGCACCGCCTGTCGGCGCTGTTCGATCAGTTCCTCGGGCGAAGGGCCCTTCTCCGGCTCGGCAGCCGACAGGACTTCCGCCAGTTGCGGGAAACGCAGGCCCCACAGCCCTTCCCGCGGGAACACGGCGCACAGGATCGCCAGCAGGGCGATCACGGAAAACAGGAACAGGACGATCTGGTATCTTTTCATTGGTCTTTCCACACTTTGAGGTACTCCTGCAGGGCCCACATCTCGTCGCGGTAGTGGGCCGCCTGCGCGAAGTCCAGCTCTGCCGCGGACTTCTTCATCCGGCGACGGTCTTCCTCGACCATCTTCTCAATCTGTTCGCGCGACATCGAACGGATCACGGGATCCTGCAGCACGGCCGCCAGGTCCGCGGTCACGTAGCCGTCCCGGTAGGCGTCGCCCGCCTCCCGCTTGGAATCGTGCCCGAAACCGACGCTGATCGTCCCCCGGCCCAGGTCGGACGGGTTCGGGATGTAGGTCGGGTCGTCGTAGGAATTGGCGGCGCTGACGCGTCCGGTCGTACCGTTCGCCAGGCCGCGCGCAAGAATATTCTGACGCACCTCCACCTGTTTCGGCGTGATGTGGTGCAGCTTGTTGTATTCGATCTGTTTGGTGCGGCGGCGATCCGTCTCGCGGATGGTCTTCTCCATCGAAGGCGTAACCGAATCCGCATACATGATCACCAGGCCGTTCACATTGCGGGCCGCCCGCCCGGCGGTCTGCGTCAGCGCCCGCTCGGTACGCAGGAAGCCCTCTTTGTCGGCGTCCAGGATGGCGACCAGCGAGACGGTCGGGATGTCCAGCCCCTCGCGGAGCAGGTTCACGCCGACCAGCACGTCGAAGAGGCCGTTCTTGAAATCCTCGATGATCTCCACGCGCTCGGTGGTGTCCACATCGGAATGGATGTAGCGGACGCGGATGCCGATGCGCCGCAGGTATTCGTCCAGCTCCTCGGCCATCCGCTTGGTCAGCGTCGTGACCAGGGTCCGCTCATCGCGCTCCGCCCGGATGCGGATTTCCTCGACGAGGTCGTCCACCTGGTTCTTGGTGGGACGCACCTGGATCGGCGGGTCCAGCAGGCCTGTCGGACGGACCACCTGCTCCACCACCAGGCCCTCCGACTTCTCGAGTTCGTAGTCCGCCGGGGTGGCGCTGACGTACACTTTCTGGCCGGTCAGCGCCTCGAACTCCTCGAACTTGAGGGGGCGGTTGTCGGCCGCCGCCGGGAGACGGAATCCATATTCGATCAGCACCGACTTGCGGCTGTGGTCGCCGCCGTACATGGCATGCACCTGCGGCAAGGTCACGTGGCTCTCGTCGATGAAGGTGATGAAATCCTTCGGGAAATAGTCGATCAGGCAGAAGGGGCGCTGTCCCTCCTTGCGGCCGTCGAAGTAGCGGGAGTAGTTCTCGATGCCCGGGCAGTAGCCCATCTCCTTGATCATTTCCAGATCATACTCCACCCGCTGCTTGAGGCGCTTGGCCTCCAGCCCCTTGCCGATGTCCTCGAAATAGTCCATCTGCCGGACCAGGTCGTCCTGGATGTGGGATACGGCGGCGGTGCTCCGCTCCTTGGTGGTCACGAAGTTGCCCGCCGGATAGATGTTGATCTCGTCGATATCCTCACGCTTGGCGCCCGTCACGGGGTCGATCAGGCTCAGGGCGTCCACCTCGTCACCGAAGAATTCGATGCGCACGGCGTCGTCGGAGCCGCCGAGGTACACATCCACCGTATCCCCCCGCACCCGGAAGGTCCCCCGCTTGAAGTCCACCTCCGTGCGGTTGTAGAGCGCGTCCACCAGGCGGTAGAGCAGCCCCGTGAGGCTGCGGGTCTCCCCCCGCCGGACCGGGACGGTCTGGGCATGGAAATCGTCCGGATTGCCGATGCCGTAGAGGCAGGACACCGAACTGACCACGATGACGTCGCGCCGGCCGCTGAGCAGGGCGCTGGCGGCGCTCAGGCGCAATTTCTCGATCTGGTCGTTGATGCTCAGGTCCTTCTCGATGTAGGTGTCGGTCGTGGGGATGTAGGCTTCCGGCTGATAATAGTCGTAATAGGAGACAAAGTATTCCACCGCATTGTGGGGGAAGAACGACTTGAATTCCCCGTAGAGCTGGGCCGCCAGGGTCTTGTTGTGGCTCAGGACCAGCGCCGGCCGCTGCAGGCGCTCGATCACCCCCGCCATCGTGAACGTCTTGCCCGATCCGGTGACGCCGAGCAGCGTCACGTCGCCCACCCCCGCTTCCAGGGCAGAGCAGAGTTGCGCGATGGCCTCCGGCTGGTCCCCGGCAGGCTTGTAATCGGATTCGAGCTGAAACTTCATCCTATCAGAACTTTTTTATAGCCGAGGCGGTGGAGCTCGATGGCGGCGCCGACGCGGTAGAGGACCGTGTAGGCGCGGGCGAGGAGGTAGAAACCGCGGGCGGTCTGCGTCTCGACGCCTTCGTGCTGCAGCAGGCCCAGCACCGCCAGGGCGCAGCTCTGCAGGGTATCGGAGATCTTCTTCGCCTCCCGGCTGTCGAGCGGCAGGCCGAGGACGTCGCGCAGGATGTGCTCGTCCATATCGTCCCAGCCGCGCTGCCCGTACCATTTCCGGTAGGGCAGATCCCTGTAATGCTGCCAGTCGGCATCCCAGCCCCAGGCCACGCCGAGGCCCAGGAAGCCGGCCCAGGCCAGGGCCGCTTCCGGATAGTCGTTGAAATTGACCACGGCATCGGCGATGTAATCCTTGATGTAGCGGTCCCAGAGGCCGTCGATGTCGGGATTGCGGACCAGTTCGGCGGGGAGCAGCCCCGCCCCGCTGCAGATCTTGAGAAGGCCCGCTTCGAGCAGCTGCTCGAAGCGGTCGAGGTCGCGGGTGTCTTCGCTCCGGCTCATATGCGGCGGATTTTGATGACCTGCTTCAGGGCGCCGACCTGCGAGATCACCTTGTCCAGCTCGGCGCTGGAGGGCACCAGCAGGCGGATGGTGATTTCGTAAGTCCCGGCGCGCTGGTTCTCCTTGACGTTGAAGCTGCGCATCGACACCTTGAACTGGCCGATGACGGTCATGATGGCGCTGAGGATGGGATGGTCCAGCTCGGCGGTCACGGAGAGGGTGCACTGGAAATCACCCGTCCCTTCCTTCTCCTGCCAGACCACCTTCTGGATGCGATACGGGAAGCGCTCGATGAGCTGGGCGGCGTTGGGGCAGGAGATCCGGTGGATCTTGATGCCCTCCGTGCGCGTCACGAAGCCGAAGACGTCATCGCCGAAGACGGGGTTGCAGCACTTGGACATCTTGTATTCCAGGCCCTTGACATTCTTGGCGTTGATGACGAGGATGTCGTCGGAAGTCACGCCCGCGTAACCCTTGGGCGCCGCAGGGGCTTCTTCGACCACCTGGGCGGGACGCTCCTGCTGGGCGGAGAGTTTCTGCTGGATGAAGGCCTTGATGTCGTTGATGTCCACCTCTTCCCGGGCGAGGGCTGCCATGAAGGGCATGATGGACGCAAACTTGTGCGCCTTGATGAACTCCATCATCCAGTCATCCGGCAGCTCCAGCTTCCAGTTGCGCAGGCGCCGCTCCAGGATTTCCCGACCGTCGGCGGCGGACTTCCGCTCATCGGCGTCGAGCTCCTGCTTGATCTTGTTGCGGGCTTTGGAGGTGACCACCCAGCCCAGCCAGTCGTGGTTGGGACGCTGGTCCTTGCGCGTGAGGATCTCCACCACGTCGCCGGTCTTGAGCTTCTCGCGGATGGGGACGCCCCGGCCTCCCACGCGGCCGCCAATGCAGTGGCAGCCCAGGCCGGAGTGGATGTTGAAGGCGAAATCCAGCACGGACGCCCCGGCGGGCAGGATGCGCAGCTCGCCACTGGGCGTGAACACGAAGATCTCCTTGTCGGGGGGTGTCGGCATCTCCTCGGGGGTAGCCTCCAGCGGGTGCTCGAGCGCTTCGCGGACAGTCTGCAGCCAGCGGTCGATGGAAGCTTCGTGGCGGATGCCCTTGTAGGCCCAGTGGGCGGCCGAGCCGCTCTCCGCCTCGATGTCCATCCGCCGGGTGCGGATCTGGACCTCGAGGGCCTGTCCCTGCCGGTTCTTGACCGTGATGTGAAGGGATTCGTAGCCGTTGGGACGCGGGGTGGTGATCCAGTCGCGCAGGCGACGGGTGTCGGATTCATATTCCTCGGTCACGTAGGAGAACACCTTCCAGCAGAGGTCTTTCTCCACCTTGGGGTCGTCCTCGCAGTCGATGATGAAGCGGATGGCGAACACGTCGAAGACGCCCTCGAAGGGGACCTTCTGCGCCTGCATCTTGCGCCAGATGGACCAGGCGCTCTTGGTACGGATCTTCAGCTTGTATTCGATGCCCGCGTCGGAGAGCTTCTTCTTCAGCGGTTCGATGAATTCCGCCGTGATCTGCTCCCGGTCTTTCTCCGTGGCTTTCAGCTTGTTGGTGATGGCGCGGTACTGCTCCGGATCGGCATAGCGGAGGTAGATGTTGCCGAGCTCGTTGTTGATGTTGTAGAGGCCGAGCTGGTGCGCCAGCGGCATATAGAGCATCAGGGTTTCGAGGAGCTTCTGGTCGCGGGACAGCTTGGGGAAGTCCTGCAGGCCGCGCATCACCTCCAGCCGGTCGGCGATCTTCAGCACGGTCACGCGCGGGTCGGCGGAGTACTGGACGATCAGGCGCTTGTAGTTCTCGGCTTCCAGGCGGGTGTCCTTGGGCTTGATGGTCGAAATCTTGTTAAGGCCGTCCACCAGCGTCCGCACATCCTGCGGGAAGGCGCTGATATCCACGTCCTTGTGCTTCCGGGTGGCTTCGTGCAGGTAGACGGCGGCCACACACGCGTCCGGCAGGCCGATCTCGTCCTCGACGATGCGGGCCACGTTGTCCGGATGCGTGATGAACGGGGTACCGTCGTACCTCGTCTCGTCCTTGAGGGTCTCCAGCGCCACGGCGCGGGCCCGCTGAATCAGATTGTCCATGCAGGACAAAGATACTAAAATAATGTGAAAGCGTCCATAATCCCCGTCGGGCGTCCCTCCATGTCAAAAGCGCCCAGCCTGTAGCCGCGGGGGCGGCAGCAGGGATTCCAGTAGAACAGGCCCAGGCAATGCGGCGTGCTGCGGGCCGAACGGACGATGAGCGCCATCTGGCGGACGCTTTCCGCCATCTTCTCCGGGTCTTCAAGGTTTACTTCCGCACCGGTTTCCACAATCATCGACTCCTTGCCGAAGCGCTCCCAGACATGGCCGATGTTCGCCATGCAGTCGGCCACCACCTGGTCGGCATCCGTGATGCCGTTCGTGGCCGCCCAGTAGGGATACAGCGACATCCCCACCATATCGTAGCGGGTGCCGTACTGCTCCAGGATGCCGAGGTTCCAGTCGTAGAGCGCCTGGTTGTAGCCGTTGTCCAGGTGGACGATGACGATCGAGCGGGGGAAAACGGATTTGACGGCCTCATAGCCGGCATCCAGGAAGCCCGCATACTGCTCCGGGTCCAGGCGGCTGTGGCCCATATGGTCGGTGACCTCCCCGTCGCGGGAACTGTCCCAGAGGAGGCCGTTCGTGGTCTCGTTGCCCACCTGTACCCATTTCGGCTCAATCCCGTTGGCTTTCAGCAGTTGCAGCACCTCCACGGTATGGGCCTTGAGGTCCTCCCGCATCTGCTCATAGGGATGTCCCTTCCAGGAACGGGGGATGGGCTGGTGCGCCGGGTCGGCCCAGGTGTCACTGTAATGGAAATCAATCATCACCTCCATCCCGAGATCCCGCGCCAGCTTCGCATTGTAGAGGACGTCCTCCTTGTTGCACAGACCGCGGAAATCGGTGGTGTCCAGCGGCTGCCCGGGGCGGCCCCAGGGACGGGGCTGCACCCAGACGCGCAGGCGCACGGCGTTCAGTCCCATCTCCTTCATCAGGGCGGTCACTTCCACCGGATCATCACCGTCGTGGTTATAATAATACTCTCCGCGCTTCTCCGCCCCGGCGGAGCCGCTGATATCCGCGCCGAGCCAGAAAGGATCGGGCGCCTGACTGCAGGCCGTCGCCATCGCAGCCGTAAAGAACAGAAGGGCCAGCTTTTTCATATGGCTAATATACGGAATAACTACGATTGAGCGGCCCGGGACCTGCTCACCAGGAAGACGCCGCCGAAGACCAAGAGCGCCGCGAGGGCTTTCTGCCAGGTGAAGAGGTCCATTCCGACGGCGATGCTCACCCCGGCGGCAATCATCGGCTGGAGGTACGAATACATGCTCACCAGCGTCGGCCGCAGATGCTTCTGCCCGATCGGGATCAGGAAATACGCCACGAACGTGGCAAACACGATGATGTACGCCAGCTCCCAGGCCAGCTTCGGCGTAAGGGCGGCAAAATCCGTCTGCACCAGCGGGTTCCAGGCGAACGGCAGCGACAGCACCAGCGCGAAGAGGAACATCCACTTCATCAGGGTCACTACGCCGTAGCGCGAGATCAGCGGCCGGAAAGTGCCCAGATAAGCCGCAAAGCTCAACCCGTTCATCAGCAGCAGGATCACGCCGAGCGGCCGGGTCCGTTCCACCCCGCCGATGGCATTGACGGAATTGAAGATCAGCAGCAGCGCCCCCAGCAGGCTCATCGCCACGCCTCCGGCCTTCTTGAACGTGATCGGCTCCCCGAGAAACAGGAAGGCGAAACACATCGTGTAGACCGGCGTCAGCGAGCCCAGCACGGCCGAGTCGATCGGCGTAGCCATACTGATGGCGAAGAGAAAGGTCATCTGCGGGACGAAAAGCCCGATGAAGGATGCGAAAGCCATACGTCCCAGGTCGCCGGCGGGGACCCGCTCCTTCGGAAGGAAAAAGGACAGCAGCCAGAACAGGGCCGTGGCCCCGGCGGTGCGCAGCACGAAGAGCACCATCGGAGACACCGTCCCCGAATTGGCCAGGTCCTTGTTGAAGACAATATTGAAGCCGAAAATGGCGTAGGCCCCGGCAGCGGACAGGTGGCCGATCAACTTATTGCACTCCATCGCCTACCGCGCGGCCGCGTTTCTTCCATTTCTCACGGGCCAGCTGCTGCATATCCCGGACGGTGTCGTTCTCGTCCACGATCTCACTGCCCAGCAGCGTCTCGATGACATCCTCCAGGGTCAGGATCCCCTGGAAGCTGCCGTACTCGTTGATAATGATGGCGATCTGCTCGTCCTTGCTGAGCATCTCGTCCCAGATCTGGTCGAGGGGCGTATCCTCGTCGAAAGTGGCCACCTCGCGCCGGATCTCCCCCAGGGTAAGGTCGAATTTGTCCTCCGCCATCAGCTGGAGGGCCTCCATGCGCAGGATATAGCCGGTGATGTATTCGTCGTTGTCGGCGTAGACCGGGATGCGGCTGTGGTGGCGGTAGCGCTTGTTCTTGTAGAACGACTTGAGCGTCATCGACTCCGGTGCGATCTCGCAGACCACCCGCGGGGTCATCACGTCGAACGCCTTCACCTCGTCCATGCTGATGAGGTTCTGGATGATGGTGTTCTCGTCCTCCTCGAGGTCCCCCTCCTCCTCCGCGACGTTCGCCATCGCACTCACTTCGTCGCGGGATACAGCCGCTTCCGGAGCATCCTTGGGCGTAATGAGCTGGGTGAGCAGCTCGATGAGCAGCACCAGCGGATACATGATGAAAATCAGGCAACGGATGCCCACCGTGGCGAAGCCCATCAGGGACTTCCAGCGCGTGGTCCCGAGCGTCTTGGGGATGATCTCCGAGAAGACGAGGATCAGGATCGTCATCAGGGCGCTGACGAAGCCGAGCCACTGCGAGCCGAAATGGGCCGTGACCTGGCCGCCGACACCCGCCGCGCCGATGGTGTTCGCGATCGTGTTGAGCGACAGGATGGCCGCGATGGGCCGGGAAGAGTCCTGCTTGTACTCCTTGAACCGGGTCGCCGGCTTATAGCCTTCCTCCTCCCGCATCGTGATGTAGGAGATCGGGGTGGACATCAGCGTCGCCTCCAGGATCGAGCAGAGGAACGAGACGGCCATCGCGCCGAAGAGGAAGAAAAGCAGCAGCCCCATTTACGGAAAAGTCTAGAAGGTGAACTTGAGCATCATCTGGAGCCGGTTGTTGCAGACCCAGTGGAGGTTCTGCGTAGCCAGACCGTAGTTGGCTCCACCCTTGTCGGTTTCCAGGAAACTACCATACTGGATGCCTGTCAGCTCATATTCGAGGCCGAGGGTGAACTTGCCCCAGTTGAAGAGGAGTTCCGGCGTCACGCGGAACATCCGGTTCATGTTGGAGAAGCTGTTCTTGCTGAAATACAGGTCGCCGACCAGCTTGTCCTTCATACCGAAGTTGCGGACATAGCCGCCGAAGAGGACCGCCTGGACCTTCTTGCCGTAGCTCAGGCTGATCCAGCTGGAGGAGTTGCGCGTCGGAGAATACTGCCAGCTGCCGTCGGTCAGGATGGCGCTCACGCCGTAGCCGCCGTTCAGGTTCATATGCTCACCGGCCTGGGCGAAGATGGTCTTGGCCTTGACGGAGAACATTCCCCGGGTGTATTCGGCATAGGCGAACGGGCTGAAGGTGGTGATGCGGTCGCTGACCTTGGCCGTCCCGGCGGCATTGAGGTGGCGGGGACGGATGGACAGCATATCCACACCGGCACGGGCCGTGAAACCGCCCTTCTTGAAGCTCAGCCCCAGGTAAATCTCAGGGATGCCGCTGTACTTGATATAGTCGGCGGAAGCGCCGTTCGGACCGGCGGACGTATACTGCATCTGCCAGATGGCCGCAGCGGTCAGGGTCACGGCGTCGGACAGTTTCCCGTCCACCACGATTTCCGGCGTGCGGCAGAAGGGGCCGAACGGGGCGCCGGTGTTGAGGGAGAAGACGTGCGGCATGTCCGCGGCCATCGGGTGCCAGGCCTGGCCCGCCTTGAGGCTGAAACTTCCCTTGGACGCGGTCAGGTAGGCCTGACGCAGGCGGAAGAGCGCCGTACCGGTCACGCCGGTCACCCCCGCGTAGAAGTCGCCTTCGATCTTGGCACCGAACTTCCAGCCTTCGAACTCATAGCCCGTGACGTCCAGGCCGAGACGGGAGGTGATGGCAGCGAAGCTGAACGTCAGCTGCTGATTGAGGTCATCGCCGCCGACGACCTTCGTGTCCTTCGGGACGTAATAGAAGAAGTCTTCCGTGCCATACACGCTCTCCCGCGTGTCCATCACGGCATAATTGCGGATGAAACCGTACAGCTTGAAATGGGAGACAGCAGCGTCCTGCGCAGAAACGGGGCCTGCCAGGGTGGCGGACAGCAGCGCGGCTGCAAAGATTTTCTTGGTCATTTGGATTCGTATAAGAAAAATGTCTGGTGGTCCCGGACGGGCCACCAGACATAAATTAGACAATTAAGCGAATGGGAAGATCTTGGTCAGCCAGAAGTATCCCAGCGTAAAACCGACGATACCGATGATGAGGCCCACCTTGGTCATATCCTTGGTCTCCACCAGGCCGGTAGACGCGGCGATGGCGTTCGGCGGCGTGGAGATCGGGAAGAGCATGGCGATCGAGGCACACACGGCGATGAACACGATCATGGCCTGCTTGCCTCCCATGGCTATGAACTGGGCGTTGTTGGCAGCGGCGGGATCGGCCATGCCTTCCGCCACCACGATCAGGATCGGAATCAGCAGGGCCGCCGTGGCGGAGTTGGAGATGAAGTTCGACAGGAAGTAGCACACCAGACCGGCGATGGCCAGCACCAGCACGACAGACATGCTGCCGAAAGGAATGGCCTCGATGAGCACCTTGGCCAGGCCGGTTCCCTGCAGGCAGGTACCCAGGGCGAAGCCGCCCGCGACCAGCCAGAGCACGCTCCAGTTGATTTCCTTGATATCATCCTTGGTGAAGATGCCCGTAGCGGTGAGCACGCCCAGCGGAATCAGGGCCACGATATTGGAGTTGATCTTGGTCAGGCTCTCCGTCATCCACAGCAGGATCGTGCCGATGAAGGTGATCCAGACGACCGTGGTCTTCCAGGTATGGGGCTTCTTGTTCTCCGGGATTTCCAGCTTGAGCTCCTTGGCCTTGAAGGGGAAGAAGAACTGCAGGAGAACCCACGCCAGGAGGATCATGATGATCACGTAAGGAATCATGTGGACCATCCAGGACATGAAAGGAACCTCCGCGCCGGACTCTGCCAGGAACTTGACAGCCGTAGCGTTCGGCGGCGTGCCGATCGGCGTGCCGATACCGCCGATGTTGGCGGCCACGGGAATACTCAGGGCCAGGCCGATCTTTCCTTTATCGTCGGCCGGGAGCGTGCCGAGCACGGGGGCCAGGAAAGCCAGCATCATCGCGGCGGTGGCGGTGTTCGACATGAACATGGAGAACACGGAGATCACGACCAGGAAGCCCAGCAGCACCCACTTCGGCTTGGTGCCGAACAGGCCCAGCAGGGCGCGGCCCATGGTGACGTCCAAACCATATTTCTCTGCCATGATGGCAAGCACGAAGCCACCCAGGAAGAGCATGACCACAGGGTCGGCGAAGGACGCCATGATGCTCTTGTAACCTACCAGGGTGCCGTATTCCGGCTTGCACAGGAAGCCCAGGCCTTTATCCGATACGCAAAGGAGGGCGATCACGATCACCAGCAGGGACGTAGTCCAGTTGGGGATAATCTCGAAAATCCACATGAGGGCCGCAAAAACGAACAGGGCGATCACGCGCTGCTGCACCACGGTGAGGGCATCGATGCCGAAGAACGACGTGGGGACGGCCCAGAGGAAAATTGTGACGATCAGCACAATGGGCAGAAGGACACAATATTTGACATTAAACTTGCTGTTGGACATAATATCTTACTAACTATACCATTCTATACTGAAAAGCGGCGCAAATTTAGGCAATAAAAAGGGAAAAGCCAAAGAATTAGCTACTTCTTTTTCTGCCCCAGCACCGAGGCGAGATAGGCGCATTTCTCCGGGTTCCCGAGGGTCTTGCCGAGGTTGCAGGAAAGCTTGACGCAGTCGTGCCACTCACGCAGCTCCGTGATGCGGCCGCGGGTGAGCTTGACCACGATGTTCATCGGCTCGGCACCCGTCACGTCGCAGGTCAGGTGCGTGCCCACACCGTAGGAGTCCTGCACGCGGCCGTTCACGTATTGGTGGATTTCGATGGCCTTGTCAATGTCCAGGCCGTTGGAGTAGCAGACCTGCTTGGTGGCCGGGTCAATGCCCAGGGACTTGTACTTCGCGATGATCTTCTCCGTCTGCTCGAACTCGTCCCCGCTGTCCACGCGCAAACCCTTGTACATCATGGCCATGCGCTTGGAGAGGTTGGAGAAGAAGACCTCGTCGCCGAAGCAGTCATAGAGGTAAATCCCGTTGTCGCCGTCGTAGACGTCGCTGAACTTCTTCATTACGTTGAAGTTACATTCGAACACCCCGCTGACGTTCTCCTCGAAGGAGATAAGCTGGTGGGACATCGTGCCCAGCGGGACGCAGTCATATTTCATCGCCAGCCAGACGTTGGAAGTGCCGGTAAACTTGCCCGGCCAGACGGGTTTCGAATCGTAGACCTCCTTCATCACGCGCACCACCATCTCGTGGTGGGCGAAGCTGAAACGGCGACGCGTACCCATGTCGCCCAGCACCAGGCCGCTGCTGAAAATGCGCTCGGTCTTGGCACGCGCCTTGGCCTCCTCATGGGCGGCGTCATAGCGCTCGAAATCACCCCGCAACCCATGCATCAGTTCGGAGATGCAGGACAGGATGGGCATTTCCCACATGATGGTGGAGAACCATTTCCCGTGGACCTTGATGTCCAGATGTCCTTCGGCGTCCTGATGGATGTCGACCTCGCCCGGACGGAAGCGGTAACCGCGCAGATAGGTGAAATACCACAAGGGCAGGAAGACGCAGCGGGTCTTCATGAACTCGATCTCCTCGTCGGTGATGGTCACCTCGGCCATATGGTCGAGCTGCTCGCGCAGCAGCTTGTCGAATCCCTGCGGATAGACCTGGTGGTTGCGGTCGAAAAAGGTGTACTCCACCTCGGCCCGGGGATAGGTCTTCAGGATGTAGTACTGGCAGGTGAAGGTGTAGAGGTCGTTGTCGGTAAAGTGGGTGATGATGGGTTTCATATCTAGCTGATTTCTAGTTTCTTGAGTAGCTCCTTCGGATCGGGGTCGTGGCCGCGGAAACGACGGTACAACAGGGCTTCGTCCTCGCTTCCGCCCCGCGAAAGGACATTCTCCCGGAATGAGGCAGCCACCTCCTGATTGAAGATGCCGCGTTCCCGGAAGAGGGAGAAGGCGTCCGCCTCGAGGACCTCCGCCCATTTATACGAATAATAGCCGGCGGAGTAGCCGCCGTCGAAGATATGGTGGAACGCCGTGGAGATACAGCTGCCCGGGATGTCGGGCAGCACCGCGCAGTCCGCCAGCGCCCGATGTTCCAATTCCTGACAAAAGATTCGCCGGTCGGAGCCGGCGAATGACGACTGCTCCCTCGT
>Ga0310696_10000659_pt1 | contig 52330 bp, 50 predicted proteins | sample AusTroGonzalo_MG_4_FD_203885 | JGI IMG/M metagenome (GOLD analysis project Ga0310696, IMG submission 203885) | Bovine rumen microbial communities from tropical cattle in Woodstock, Queensland, Australia - Gonzalo_02 (v2) (version 2) | ecosystem: Host-associated > Mammals > Digestive system >...
ATCGCAGGAACCCGAAACACAAACAAAAGTCTTGAAGTGTTCCGTGTCTGCGATTTTGTAACAATCACCTCCAAGTTCATACAAAACATCAATCTTTTTAATGTTTTTGAACCTTAAATGATAATCAGTGTGTGTTTCGGTTATGTTATACAATCTGGACATTATATATTTCTTTGACTATTCTGATAAAAGCCAATGTTTTTAATGTTTTTTAGAGAAATATTTGCCAAAACATCTATTAATATTGTATTTGCATGATATAAAAACATGAAAAGGCATGCAATACATGGGTTTTCATGTTTTAAATCTTGTTAACCATTATGACTACTGGCACAACAAAAAACAAATTTCAAATCGTCAATAACCATGCAATTACATGGTTTTCATGATTTAAAACCCCAAAATCATGATGAATACATGAATTTCATGATTTAAAATTTGTATAACCCGATAAATAAAGAGTTTTAACCTCTTTATTTGTAAAAATTTTTTAATTTTTCTTAACAATTTTTGCTTTTATATTTCTTAAAAATAACGAATAGCTATTACAACTCAAACTTAACAAATTCCTTAATTGTCATTTGTCTTACTTTAAAACTTAATTTATGCAGAAAAAATTATTTTGTATGTATTCTGAAACTTATCAGGTTAAAAAGGATAACTCTTATATAATCTTCGTATCTTTCAAGCTTTATAATAAAATTCGGAAGTTTATCTATTTTTCTGTATAACTTCTGTTTGGAATTCAGAAATTTGTCAGAAATGCTGATATTCTTAAAAACCTTTATAACTTTTTTGATATCAACATTGAATGGATATTCCTTATTATGTTCATCATAATCTAAATCAATTCTTATAATGTGTTCTGATATGTTTGAAATTTTTCTTTCTTTATAATTAACATCGGGAATGCTGAAAGTATATAAAATATTTATATCGACATTCGGAAAACGGTTTTTTAAAAGTTCATATCCCTCTTTGAGTTCTTCATCTGATAAATCTTTTCTTATATCGGGTCTTTCAATATACACGAATAACACGTTATCTGAATTTTCAATCTGATTTATAACACGATTTATTCTTCTGTCGTATTTCTCTTTAACAAGCGGAAATTCGACATCCAAAGGTGTATCAGTCATAAAATCATGGTTATAAGTAATATCTGTTTTTTTGTTTAAATAAATATTGGAATGCCGGGGGTATTGTCTTGTACCAACAATTTCAAGGTCCTCAATATTTAGCCAGTTTTCAAAATTGTTTGCCAAAATTTTTACTCTGTTTAAAAATCCTGCACCGAATAGCCAGTCAAACGGATATGAAAAATATTGTAAATTTTTAATTCTTAAAGTGGATGTACAGGAACAGGCCGCACCTATCGGAACAATTAAATCGTATTGTCTGTTAACGATTTCGCAGCCGTTTTTTTGTTGTTTTGTACAAGAAAGCATAATATGACCCCTTAGTTATTTTCGCAGTATGTTTCTCTGCAAAAATTTATATTCAAATGTGGTTGTTTTATAATAACATTTTTATTATTGTTATGTAATTTTTTAATGAATCTTTATGTTTTATTCGCAGTGACGGGAGTTTTGCTATTTATTTTCCCTGTACTCTTCCGGAATATATTTTTGCCAGTCAGCATCAAGATTTTTGATAAATCTGTGGGCATCTATTACATCATCACCTGTAATCGGACTCGGTAATTCTTTGACTTCAAGCGGGTACTTATCAGAATTTTCATCTTTAAAAGCAACCGCTTCCATTCCCAAAATTGCCACCCCAAACGATTTTTGGCAGTGTTGGCAAATGACCTGCAATACAAATAATCCTTCTTCTTCTCTCAATATAAAAACGGAATCCTCGTCAAAATCTTTCCCGCAATTTGAGCAGCATAAGTTTGAAAAAAGTCTTTTGAAATTTAATCTGTTCATATTTCCCCTCTATATTAAATATTATACTTACATATTTTTCAAAATCACATCGTTTGTGAAAAATATGAATTTATTTTGTTATTCCTTATTTCCGGATTTTAGAAAAATCATTTATATATATGTGTTAAAAAAAAATAAAAACGGGCAGTATATTTATGTAGCGAATAAGAGAGAGTTTGTATCATGGAATTGGTAAATATTTTCGATCTGGTTGTTTTTGGTATGATTCTTTATGTCGGACTCATTGTTGTCCCTACAATATTTGAAAATAAAGAAAACCATAACTTTAACAACAACAAATAATTTGTTATCTCGTCTTTTGCTGATTGACGTGCAGGATGGAATTCTGTGCTTTTTTGTCCTGCTTATTCTTTTTCGAGCCAAATTGTCTTTTCTTTTCCGTCTTTGAAAACAATTCCGATTTTATCAAAGGTTTGTCTGATTTCGTCAGCTAATGCCCAATTTTTTTCAGCACGTGCTTTTGCCCTTATTTCAATTACTTTTTCAATCAGGGCATAACCTTGTTCAGTCAGTTCCGATAAGAATTGTGCCGAATTTTTAATCGTTTCAATTCTTGAATTTAATTCATCTTCTGAAATTTTTGCCTTTTTACATACAAAACCGAGAGTTTTCATCAATAATAAAAGCGTTCCGACATATTTTCCAGCAAGAACTTTATCATTTTGCGCTTTTGCGGAATTTGCTTTTGTTGCAAGGTCGAATAACACAGACAATGCGACTGATGTGTTTAAGTCGTTATCCATCGCGTTTTTAAATTGAATTACTTCTTCCGCATTAATATCTTCTGTAATATTATCTTTCCCTGCAAAAGAAGTTACATCATCAAGAGCGTTTTGAAGTCTTTTAAAACCTGCCTTAGCGCTGTTTAATGCTTCGTCATTAAATTCAACCGGCATTCTGTAATGGTTCGTCAAAATAAAAAATCTGATTGTGTCTGCGTCATAGTTTGCCAAAAGGTCGTTAATTGTGACAAAATTCTTTAATGATTTTGACATTTTTTCTTTGTTGATGGTAACAAAACCGTTATGTAACCAGTATTTTACGAATTCTTTTGAATTAGCACATTCTGATTGAGCAATTTCGTTTTCGTGGTGCGGGAATATCAGGTCAGCACCTCCTGCATGAATGTCTATTTGTTCACCGAGGTATTTTTTAGACATTGCGGAGCATTCAATGTGCCAGCCTGGACGTCCTGTCCCCCATGGACTTTTGTAACCATCCTTTTCATCCTTTTTCCACAAGGCAAAATCAAGAGCATCTTCTTTTTTATCCGAAGTTTCGACTCTTGCACCTGCCTCAAGGTCATCAATCGGCTGTTTGCTGAGTTTTCCGTAATCTTTGAATTTTTTTACCCTGAAATAAACATCACCGTCTGATTCATAAGCGTAGCCTTTTTCAATAAGAAGTTTTACCATTGCAATCATTTCACCGATTGTTTTTGTTGCTCTTGGTTCAAAATCAGGTTTTAAGTTGTTTAGTTTTTGCATTGCATCTGCAAAAATTTCATAATATTTTGTTGAAATTGCTTCGGGTGTTGTGTTTTCGGAATGTGCTTTTGCAAGAATTTTATCGTCAACATCGGTAACGTTTCTGCAATACTTAACGTCATAACCGAGAAATTTCAGATATCTGTACAAAACGTCCCATGTTATGTAGCATCTTGCGTGTCCGAGGTGAGGATAATCATAAACCGTCGGCCCGCAGACATACATTGTTACTGTGTTGTCTTTTAAATTATGAAATTCTTCTGTTTTATCAGTTAAAGTATTATGTAATTTAAGCACAATAATCCTCTCATTCTTTGCACAGTCCGATTATTTTACATAAAATTCGGCATTTACCGAAGCTCTGATTTTTATTTTTTGCGGTGTAACTGAAGTTTCTAACATTTCTTCGATATCAGCCATTTTTGCGGATTGTCCGGCGCTTTTGAAATTTCTTAATGTTGCAGCATTATTAATTCCCTGATAGCAGCTTGTCGAAATGGCTTTAACACCTTTAATTTCTTGTCCTGCCGCATTTGCCGAAACTTTTGCCATTTCTCTTGCTTCGTGTGTAGCCTGCCAAATCAGTTCATTGCAATTATTTCCCGTACTTTCGTATGAGAAAGAAAGTGAACTTACTCTGTCTGCTCCGGCAGATAGTGCAGCATCAATGATTTTTCCGAGAGAATTTGTATCGGAGGTTTTAACTGTAATTGAATTTGTCACAGTATAGTCAGTTATATTTCTCTTATCCGATTTGTATGAGTAATTCGGGTGAACGCTATAATAACCCTTTACAATTTCAATTTTTATTCCTGCTGCTTTCAGTTTTTCAAGTTCCGCATTCATTTTTGAAATGGCGGCTTTATTTTCGTTTGAAGCTGTTTCAAGAACTTTTGATGAATTTTCTTTTGTAAAAGTTATTGATGCTGTATTCGGGGCAACTTCTTTTGTTTTTTCGACAGATGCAGTAATATATCCTCTGTTTTCGGTTATTTTTTCCGTAACAACAGCGGAACCAACGGTATTTTGTGATAAAAACAAAATAATTCCTGCCAAAATCAGTGATGTTTTTTTCATAAATAAATCCTTTTAGTTATCTTCATTTTCTTCTTTTTCACGTTGTATTTGTTCAACGAGTTCCTGAAGTCTTTCATCAGACGGGTCATATCCGATATGAAGTCCGAATTGTTTTCCGCTGAAAGCGTACCATAACAGGAACATTATAATCCACAGCATGACGCCGTGTAATAACTGCATGGACGGCATATCCGTGATATATTTTGCAATAAAATTCCATGCATTCATCGCAATATAACCGGGGAATACAGTAAATCCCGTTATAATACAGCAACCTGCAAATATTGCTATAAACAGTCCTTTAAACCCTCTTATTTCTATAATTCTTCCTTTTTTATTCATGTCTGTTCGCACATTCCCTTAAAATCTTCTTCATCTATTATTTTTACACCTAAAGAGGAGGCTTTGTCAAATTTTGAACCCGGATTTTCACCGCACAGCAGGTAAGCCGTTTTTTTGCTCACTGATGACGAGGTTTTGCCGCCTCTTGATTTTATCATTTCTTCAAAATATGTTCTCGGTTGGGAAAGAGTTCCTGTGATTACAAAAGTCATGCCCTCAAATTTGTCTGAAATTTTTGATGATTTGGCGCTTTGGGGAATAACTCCGTTTTTCTTTAGTTTTTCAAGAAGTTTTTTATTATTTTCGTTATTAAAAAATTCAAAAACACTTTCCGCAACTTTTTCGCCGATACCAGAAATTGCAGTCATTTCTTCTTTTGTCGCTGTTATCAGTTTATCAAGTGTCAGGAACTCCGAGGTAAGAATGTCTGCTGTTTCTTTTCCGACAAGTTTGATTGACAGTGCTGTTATGAACTTTTTAAGCGGGGGATTTTTGCTGTTTTCTATTGATGTGAACAGATTATTTGCGGATTTTTCTTTGATTAAGTCAAGCTGCATTAAATCTTCTTCCGACAAAGTATATATATCTGCGATATCTTCAATTAGTTTTTTATCGACGAGCTGCTCAATAACCGATTCACCGAGTCCGTCAATATCCATTCCCTCTTTTGAACACCAAAATTCTATTTTGCCCTTGATTTGTGCGTCGCAATTTTTATAATTCGGGCAATAAAGCAAAACTTCTCCCTCCGGTTTTATGAGTTTTGTCCCGCAAACAGGACAAAATTCAGGGGTTTTATATATTCCGTGGTCGCCGGAGTTTGGCGATTTCATAATTACTTTTGGTATAATTTCTGCTGCCTTTTTAATAATTACCTTGTCGTTAAGGTTTATGCCGAGTCTGTTTATTTCGTCAAAATTATGCAGACTTGCCCTTTTGACTGTTGTTCCCGCTAATTTTACCGGTTCGAGAATTGCAACAGGGGTTAATGCTCCTGTTTTGCCAATACTGAGTTCTATATCAATAAGTGTTGTTTCGATTTCTTCCGGCGGAAATTTAAAAGCCGTTGCCCACTTGGGCGCTCTTGCAGTAAAGCCGAGTTCATTTTGCAATCCGATATCGTTGACCTTTACGACTACGCCGTCGGTTGCGTAATTGAGATTTTGCCGTTCTGTTTCCCAATATTTGCAATAATCTTCAACACCGTCTATATTGTTGTGAAGTTTTGCATTTTCGTTGACTGTAAACCCCTGTTCTTTTAAAAGCTGTAATATTTCAAAGTGGGTTTTTGGGGTATTTCCGTCGGGGAAAACAGCAGCATAGGCAAAGAAATGCAGGTTACGTTTGCCTGTTATTGTTTCGTCAAGCTGCCTTAATGAGCCTGCCGCAGCATTCCTCGGATTTGCAAATTCTTTTCCGCCGTTGTTTCGCTGCTCTTCATTTAATTGTTCAAAAAAATCAACAGGCATATAAACTTCGCCTCTGACTTCAATATTGATATCGTCTTTGAGTTTTTGCGGAATATCTTTAATTTGTTTGATATTTTTTGTTATAACTTCTCCTGTAACCCCGTCACCTCTGGTTGCGCCTATTGTCAGAACTCCTTTTTTATACGACAGAGCAACGGCAAGTCCGTCAATTTTTAATTCGCTGACAACTTTAGTGGTGCTTTCGCCGTGTTCTTTAAGAACTCTTTTATACCAGCTTTTTAAATCTTCAAAATTGTTTGAATTATCAAGACTGTAAAGTCTGTATGTGTGTTTGTGCTCTTTAAATTCGGATTCTATTTCCGCTCCGACTTTTTGTGTCGGACTGTCCTCATTTTTGTATTCTGGATATGTGTTTTCAAGACTCCGGAGTTCTCTGAAAAGCTCATCATACTGTGCATCTGAAATAATCGGTGCATCATTTTGATAATATGCTTTATTGTGTTTTTTTATCTCTTCTCTCAAAAAATCTATTCTGCTTTTGATTAGTTCCAAAATTCACCTCAAAGTCTTGTCTTTTGTATATGTTTTATTTTACAATAAAAATATGTCTTTAAATGATGATATAAATAAATTGTTAAAACACAAAAAAATAATGTTTACTACGCCATCTCATGACGGTACAGGATTTGTAATTCCCGGATATGAGAACTTTTTGAGCAGAAAGTTTTTATCTCATGACTGTTCTGAATATGATGGTTTTGATAATTTATCTTCTCCGGACGGAATTATAAAAGATGCGCAGAGTGTTTGTGCTGAAATTTTGGGCGCAGAAAATCTCTTTTTCCTTGTAAACGGTTCGACTTCGGGAATTATTGCATCTATGCTCTCATGTCTGAAAGCTGATGATAAGGTTCTGATTGCAAGGAATTGTCATAAAGCCGTATATAACGGTCTTGTTCTGACAGGGGCAAAACCTTGCTGGATTATGCCCGAATTAATTGAAGATTGGGGAATTTACGGAAAAATTTCTCCCGAAGCGGTACATGAAGCTCTGAATAAATATTCTAAAGTTAAGGCATTGATAATTACATCGCCCACATACAACGGAATAGTTTCGGATATTTCCAAAATTGCGGATATATGCAGAAAAAATGGAGTTATTCTGATTGTAGACGAGGCTCACGGTGCATTAAGGCAGTTCCTTTCAGCGGACAATATTTTAAATGCGGTAACTTCCGGTGCTGATATTTCTGTTCAGTCGCTTCACAAAAATTGCGGGGCTCCAAACCCATGTGCAATTCTTTTGAGGAGAAAAGAGTGTTCCGTTTCATCCTCAGCTGTTCAAAATGCACTAAATCTCATCAATACAACCTCTCCGTCATATCCTTTAATTGCTGCGTCTGATGCTTGCATTCGCTTTTTAGCCGCAAAAAAAGGAAACGAAAGAGTAAGAGAATTGTATTATAATATCAAAAATTTTAAGGATAATTTGTCGGAAATTGACGGTTTAAACATTTTGGATAATGGTGATTTTTCCAAAATATTACTTAAAATTGACAATTTAAACGGTTATGATTTGTCGGAAATTCTCTATGACGATTTTAATATTGAAGATGAACTCTCAAATGAAAAATCAGTTTTATTTTTGTGTGGAATAGGCACTTCAGGAATAAAATTATCAAAACTCAGAAAAGCTTTGGTAAAAATTGTTCAAAGACAAGAAAAATCTTTCAGAGAGCATACTGTTTTTAAATTTCCCCTGCCGGAAATCAGATTGGTTCCCCAAAGTGCATTTGGTGCAAAAATTAAATATATTGATATTAAAAAAGCTTTGGGCAGAACCTGTGGTGAACTGATATCAGAATGTCCTCCGGAAGTTCCTGTTCTTCTCCCCGGAGAAATTATCAGACAGGAGCATATTGATTATCTGCAATTTAAAATGAAAAAAACTTTAATCGGCATAATCGGGTAAGTTGTTTATAAATTCAGGAACGGATGTTTTGTTTTCATTTTGTTTTTGTTCGGAATAATACTGAGGTGAGTATTCAGAATGCGGGTTATATGCCGGTTTTTCTTCGGCTGAATCTGATGTTCCTGTTATCCATTTGAAACTTTTTACGGCTTTAATATTTTCGGGAGTTCCCTGAATTATAACAGCAAAAGGTCTTGCACTCAGACCAGTATCAGGATTTAATGGCGGAATTTTACCCATAATTTCTCTTGAAACCGTAGTATTATATTCATCGTAAAAGATATTTCCGAGTGATGTTTCCGATGAATTGCTTAAAATTGTTTTTGGCATAGGATTTTTTAATTCCCCGAGAAATTTTTCTATTTCTTCAGAAATTCTGCCGTATATTTTTAAATCAACGTGATTGCTCGGAATATTCATTTTACCCTGAATATACAGACTCATATTTGGTCCCTCAATGGTCAAATCTTTAAAATCAGCTGTCCCTGATTTAATCTCCATAATGCCGTTTGCTGTTGTATAAACGCCGGTATTTTTAGGTTTAATGACTTTTGACACTGCATTAACCGTCATTTTTAATATAGATTGGCTTATGAGGTTTTGTGCATAAAGAAAATGTTCAAATTGGCATAAAGGACCCATTACACCGTTTCGTGCGGTAAATTCGGCATATCCCTTTGCTGTCCTTTGTTGTTGCGTTTTATTTGTTCCTATTGTATTGATTTTTAGCTTATAATCGACCTGTCCTGTCTTATTATCGTCAACACCTGTGACTGCCGTCATTAATGACCTTATATCTGCATTTTTTCCTGATAAATCACAATATGTTTTTGTCAGCAGGGTGTTGTATTCTGCTTTTCCGCTTACGGTTCCTTTGTATGCTGTACCTTTGATGTTTGTAATTTTTACATTATTGTTTTCTGTTTGTATATTACACGTGATATTTTCTGCCGTCATTCCTGCTGTTTTGAATACTTTTACTTTCGCTGTTCCTTTTGTATTTCCGAAAGGTAAAGCTATACCGGGATAAATATTATCTTTCATTGCCGGTTCTAATGTTTCGTTGAGTTCCTCTAAATCAATGTATTCTGCATCTAATGAAAAAACTTTTATATTTGGTTTTTCCAAGTTTATTTCAGGAAGCATATCTGCTTTTATTGCAAATTTTGAATTGCCGATACTGACTTTCGGTAAATTTATTTTTATATTGTCGCGGCTGAAAATAATTTCATTAACAGAGCTTGATACTTTGTATTCGGGAACAGATAAGTTCTTTATCTCTAATTTGCCGTTAATTGCAGGTTTTTCCAAACTTCCGTTAATTTCAAGATTGCTTTTAACCGTTATTTCTGATGCCTGTGAATATGCAAATGTCATTGATTTTGGAATGTTTATCAATATTTGTTCTGCTGTCGGTTTTTGTAAATTTTTGATTTTTCCCCTGATATTTATTATTGATTCATTATTATCCTTGTTTTGGAGTGATAAATTATTTATTGTGATAAAATCTTTTCCGTATTGAATATCTGCATTTATTGCGGACTGTCTGTGCAAAAGCTCTTTTATTACTGCTGCCGACAAATAATTGTCTTTATCCGCAAAAATTGTTCCTTTGAATGAACCGTCATTGTTTTTGCCTGTAATTTGTCCGTTAATTTTTAAATATCCCTTTGGTGCAGCCTGAATGTTGTTCGTAATTTTTTGTTCTTTTAATATTTTATAAAGACTTTCGCTCCTTATGTTTCCGTTTATGTCAAATTTATATTTCGGCTGTTTTTGTATATTTTCTATTTTGCCACTGATTAAAAGCGGTTTTTCTTTTTTATTAAACTTCGTTTCAGCAATAATAATATCGCTGCTGCTTGCCGATATCTTTAAATTTTCCGCAGTCAGCTCATTGGCAAAAATTTCGGGAAGAATATTTGCATCATTCAGATTTATTATTATTGACGGATTTTCTTTTGTTCCGGATACTTTTATATTTCCGGACGGAAATTTGACTGCAACTCTGTTATTGTCATATACGGTGAAATTCCTTAAATCTGATAAAATTTCTGCCTTGGGAGTTTTTAAATTGCCGTTTATTTTTGCGGTGAAATCGGTAAAACCTCTGACCTTTTTACCTTTTGTTAAATCTTTTGGTAAAAATATGTCAATTAACTTTTCAACATCAAGATTTTTTCCCTCTGCCGTTATGTCTATATTCGTTTTCCTGTCAACAGAACCGCTTATTGTTACAGGGGTTGAGTTTATAAGAAGTTTTGATGGTTCGATTTTTACCTGATTTTGTCCGAAATTAAAGACAGAATTTATATTGGTTATTTCGTAAGGATAATTTTTATGTTTTATATTTGCGTTAATAATTTTTGCGATTCCTGAAGATTTTAATGTTTTATAGTTGCTTTCTAACATAAAATCCAAATCGGTTTTACCGCTGACAATATATAACGGTAAATCATTTTTTATATTAAACGAATTTAAAATTGCTTCGGCAATTTCTTTTAATGTCTTGATATCCGAGTCTTTTGATTTTACGGCTAATTTTAATCTCGGGTTTATTCCGCTTGTCGATTCTCCCGAAACTTTTATTACTCCGGTGTTTTTGTTTTTAATATCTGCGGATATTCCAATTTTATTGTCATTAAACAACAATCGAATATAATTATCTGACAAAATATTCCCGTCAATAACAAATTTTAATGCTTCAATGTTTGCGTAGCCGTTTATTTTGAATTTTTTATCTTCGTTAGCTAATTTCAGCTTCGCATTTACATTTGATTTAATACCGTATTTTTTCAGATATCCGAGAGGATTTGTATTAAATAATTTTTTTTGTCCGGTGCTTAATTTCATTGGAAATTCGGTTTCCAGATTATAATTTATAACAGGCTCATTGTTATAAGACAAAACACCTTTTGTTGCATAATTTATATTGTTTTTAAATGTGGTTTTTTCAGTTGTTATATTGCTGCCTTCTATGACGAAAGGGTTTTGATACCTCTTATCAAAAAGTTTTATTTTGTAACGGTTAATTTCTATTTTCGGTATTGTTTCAGAAAAAGTAAAAATACCTGTTTTTGCACTCTTCTCATAGTTCCTGAAAATATATTTATCAATGTTAGAAGAGCCGTCTTGTGCAACGTTTATTGATAATACAGGTCTTTCTAAAGTGATTTTTTCTATCGCAACGGTTTTTGTAAGTAATGGAAGTACTTTTAATTTTAATTCCGCTTCTCTCACTTTTAAGAATTCGTTTTTTTTGTTTTCTCTTATAACTATATGGTGAGCATTAATATTGACAAAAGGACTGAATGAGGGTTTTAATTTTAATTTTTCAATGTTCAATTCTAATCCTGTAGTTTTGTAAAATTCATCTGAAATCTGTCTGCAAAAATTATCAGAGTTAAAATATTTTGGGAAAACAAGCAGCACCGAAAGATACAATACCAAAACAAAGGCAAATGTTACCGAAAATGCTGAAATAATATACTTTAGGGGGTTTCTTTTCATTGCTTTCACCCGATTATTTTTGAGCATCCGCTCCGGATATAATTTCGGTAATTTCGTTGGTGATAGCCTGTTGTCTTGCTTTGTTAAAATCTATTGTCAGCGTATTAATCATTTCTTCTGCATTGTTGCATGCTGCAGACATTGCGGTCATTCTTGATGCCAATTCACTTGCAGTAGCTTCCAGAAGTGCCTGATATATAATGTTTGCAATGTAAAAAGGCACAATGAAACTGAGCATTTTTGGCAAAGATGGTTCAAATTCAAAATCAGAAGAATATTTTTCAATATCTTCCTGCGTATCTGTCATTGGCAGAATTTCCCATTTTTCAACAGAGTATGACATCATATTTTTAAAACGGGTTGTGATAATTCTCATTTCATCAATTTCACCATTAACAAATAATTCTGCCATATCTTCAGCAACAACTGTTCCGAGTGCAGAAGAGCCGCCCTCTGCAAACGCAGGATAATCTTTTATTATTTCAAAATCGCACGTTCTTTGTTCTCGTTTTAATGCTGAAAAACCCTTTTGGCCGATTATGAACAACTTTGCTTTTTTACCTTCAGAACGCAGTCTTTCCACTTCTTTTACTGTATAACGAACAAGATTTGCATTGTAAGCACCTGCTAATCCCTTATCTGAAGTTATAATAAGAAGTCCAGATGTTTTTACTTCTCTTTTTTCAAGTAATACACGCCAATTGTTAATCGGTTTTTCGGGTTTTGTGTCAGTTGCATCGGGAAAACTGTCAACGGAAATCAAAAGCTTGTGGAGCATATCTGTCATTTCTTTTGTGAAAGGACGGGATGCTTTAACCGCATTTTCACATTTTTTCACTTTTGCGGCAGCAACCATTTTCATTGCTCTTGTTATCTTTTGAGTATTCTTGATACTGTTTATTCTGTCTTTAATATGCTTTGTATTTGCCATTGTTTTATCCGAAGAAGCTTAATTTGTATTTGTCTAAATGTTCCTTTAATAAATTTTTGTCTGCATCTTCAAGTGCCGAGCGGTTATTTAATTTTTCTGCAAGTTCACTTAAATTTGCATCAAAATATTCAAACCAGCCGGTTTTAAATCTTGCAATGTCAGTGTTTGCAATATCATCAAGGAAACCCTCATTTGCCGCAAACAATATAGAAACCTGCTGGGCAACACTTAAAGGCTTGTATTGAGGCTGTTTTAGAACTTCGGTCAGCTTTTGTCCTCTTAATAATTGGTCTCTCGTTGTTTTATCAAGGTCACTCGCAAATTGTGCAAATGCTTCAAGTTCTCTGAATTGAGCCAAGTCAAGTCTTAATTTGCCTGCAACCTGTTTTATTGCTTTTGTCTGAGCGGCACCGCCTACACGGGAAACCGAAATACCTGCATTGATTGCCGGTCTTACACCAGAATTGAATATATTTGATTCAAGGAATATCTGACCATCGGTAATTGAAATTACGTTTGTCGGAATATATGCGGATACATCACCTGCCTGTGTTTCAATAATCGGAAGTGCCGTAATGCTTCCGCCGCCGAGTTCGTCGTTCAGTTTGCATGCACGTTCCAGTAATCTTGAGTGAAGATAGAAAACATCTCCGGGATATGCTTCACGTCCGGGAGGTCTTCTCAAAAGCAAGCTCATTGCACGGTATGCCTGTGCGTGCTTTGTTAAATCGTCATAAATTATAAGAACTGATTTTCCCTGTTCCATAAATTCTTCGCCGATTGCAACTCCCGAAAACGGTGCGATATATTGCAAAGGTGCAGATTCATTTGCACTTGCCGAAACTATGATTGTATATTCCATTGCTCCGTGATTTTCAAGTGTTTTTGCAAGTTGTGCAACGGTTGACGTCTTTTGTCCGATAGCAACATAAATACATATAACATCCTGTCCTTTTTGATTGATGATTGTATCTAATGCAATTGCTGTTTTTCCTGTTTGTCTGTCTCCGATAATTAATTCTCTTTGACCTCTGCCGATAGGGGTAAGTGCGTCAATTGCGGTTAAACCGGTTTGTAAAGGTTCGTGTACCGGTTTTCTGCAAACAATACCGGGGGCAACACGTTCAATCGGTCTTGTTTTTTCGTATTGTATGTCGCCTTTTCCGTCTATAGGTTTGCCTGTCGGGTTTATAATTCTTCCTATAAGGTTATTCCCAACTGGAACGGATGCAATTCTGCCGGTAGTTTTTACTGTCATTCCCTCTTTTATGTGAGTATAATCTCCGAGAATTACTACACCCGCATTATCCTCTTCAAGGTTTTGTATCATTCCCAGCGTATTGTTTTCATCCTCAAACTCTACAAGTTCACCCGCCATAGCGTTTCGTATTCCGTATAATCTCGCAATACCGTCACCTACGGACAATACCGAACCTATATTATTTACGTCTGTTTCAACGTTGTAATTCTCTAATTTTGTTTTTAATATAGAGGTTATTTCTTCAGGTTTTATCGTTGCCATTTGTCTTTCCTTTTATACAAGTTGCTTTTTTATGTTGTTTAGTTTTGTCTGTACTGAAGTATCTATTGTTGTTCCGTCTATTTCCAATACAAGACCCGCTATTATTTCTGAATTGACTTCGTAATCAATTATTACTTTCTTTTGTAGTTTCTCTTCAAGTTTTTTTTGTAGCTTTTCTTTTAAGTAATCCTTCATATCTACTGCGGTTACGGCTTTTACGGAAACAGTTTCGGTTACTTTGTTAAAAATATTTCTGTATTCTTCAACTATTTCTTCAATAAGCCCAAACCTTGAATTATCACTTAAGAGATAGAGAAAATTTTTTGTGGTTTGTTCAATGTTGTTTTCAAATATTTTACTGATAACATCTTTTTTGTCACCGGCATTTATTATCGGACTTGTTAAAAAGTTTGTTAGTTCGTTATTCGACATTATGGTATCGTGAATGAATAACAAATTTTCAAAAACTTTTTCTCTTATATTTTGTTTTTCTGCCGTATCAAATAATGCTTCAGCGTATTTTTTTGATGTTTTGGTTATTTTTACTTTTGTCATAATGAAAGCTCCAACTCATCAATAGATTGTTCTATAAGTCTGTCATGCAGGCTTTCATCCTCATTAAGTGTTTTGATTATATTTTCTTTTGCCTCGCAAACAGATTTCAATGCCGTTTGGGAAGTTAATTGCGAAGTTAGTCTTGCACATTCGCTTTTGATTGATTTGTCTGCATTTGAAGATATTGTGATTTTTTCCTTTTGAGTGTTTTCTTCCGCCTTTTTTTCAAGTGAATTTAAGGTGTTTGTTGCGGTTTTTACTATATAATCAATATCCTGTGGTGTTTCTTCGTATTTTTCTTTTGCTGCCGAAAGTTGTTTTTCTGCTTCGGCTCTGTTTAAATCAGAAGTTTCTACAATCTTTTTTGTATTTTCTGCCGAATCATTTATTGCTTTCTTAATAAATGGTGCTGCAAGCTTGTACAGAATAAATACCATCACAACAAAGTTGAAAAGATTCGACTGAAAAACGGGAGAGTGAAGAATATTGTTACATATATCCAAAACTGAAGAAAGAATATCAAACATTTGCTCTATCCTTTCCTAAAACTTTGCCTGTAATAATACGGGCAAGTTCCTCTGTGGTCATATCAAGCTCTGTTTCTGCCTGCTTAACTTCATTGTGCATTTGCTCTTTTTCCGCATTTATACGTAATTTTTGCTGTTCGGAAAAACTCTTTATTTCTTCGTTTTGTTTTGTTTTAAATTTCTGTGAACCGTCAGAAACCATATCTCTTGCTTCTTTTCTTGATTTTTCAAGTTCCGCTTCGCGTTTGTCGGAGTACTCCTGAGCTTCTTTTACCGCATTTTTTTCGGCATCGGAATTAGAAGAAAGATAAGCTTTCCTTTCCTCAATTATCCGCATTATAGGTTTATAGAGAACGGCATTCATTATGAAGCCGAAAACTATAAAACTTATCATTGCTATTATCAGTGTGCCGTCAAGTTCAAGCATTAATTTATCCTGACTATTTAATTACAAAACCGATTAAGAGAGCAACAACCAATGCATAAATAGCACAAGCTTCAATAAGACCTGCGCCTGCCCAGAAATAAGTGCTTAATCTCTTTTCAGTTTCGGGTTGTCTTGCTACGCTTTCAAGCATTGCTTTAACCGCAAGTCCTAAACCTATACCGGGACCTGCTACTGCTATGATTGCAATACCCATTGCCAACATTTTTCCTGATAATACGTCCATTTTGTTCTCCTTTATAACTGAATTATTTATTAGTGTTCTTCAAGCGATAACGTTAAATATGCCGAAGTCAAAAGCGTAAAGACAAGTGCCTGAATAAACGCTACAAAAACTTCAAACAACATAAACGGTAGCGGTAATAAGCATGCAAAGAAAGAGATAAATACCATAATCATAACTTCCCCTGCAAGAATGTTCCCAAAAAGACGTAATGCCAATGAAAAAGGTCTTATTACGTCCTCTAACATGTTCAGCGGTGCTAAAATCGGCATAGGTCTGAAATAGTGAAGAAAATACTTCGGACCTTTTTTTATGATACCCGCACCGATGTAATAAATAACGACAATTATTGCCATTGCTGCGGTCATGTTTAAATCATTTGTCGGAGATGCAAATTCCCCGCCTGATTTGATATGATATAACCGCCATGGTAATTGTCCTATAAGGTTTGCCGATACGATAAACAAAAACAAAGTTGCCAGCAAAGGCACGTGCTTTTTTCCCTCGGAACCCATGTTATCAGTTAATCCCATAAAATAACCCATAATTGCTTCCGCAAGTGTCTGAGCTTTGCCTGGAACTATTGATAACTTTCTTGTCATAATAAATGAGGCAATTATTAAAAGAGCCATTGTTATCCACATGGTAATGAGTGTGTCCATGTGAACTGACATGCCGAAAATGTGTCCTATCCAATGCTCTCCTACGTTTATTTCCATTTTTACCTCAATTTTTTTTAATTCTAACATAAAAAATATTTTATTGATAATTTTGTGAAGTTATTTAATACTGAATTTATGTCAAAGAGATTATCTGTTTTACTGTTTACAATTTCATACATTTTTGGACTGTTGGCTTTCTATACAGAAACATTGATTCTGTTTGCGGTTATTTTCTTTTTGGGATTATTTTTCCTTTGCCTGCGGCGAATAATTTCCGAAAAAGTTTTGTTAATACTAATCACAACTTTTCTGACGGCTGTATTGAATGTGTCTTTGAGAGATAAAGAATTTGATTTCCTTTCATCATTTGCACCTCTTTCCGATATTACTGTCGAGGGTACTGTGATATCTCTTCCAACCTCATCAAATTCCGATTTTACAAAATTTACTCTTGAAACTGAGAATTTTACCCCGTACGGAAAGTCAACCGAGTATGACAAATCAAAAGTTCTTGTCAATTTATTCGCCCCAAAAGATAAGTTTAAAGATATTGAAATCGGAAACAAACTGAGGCTCAAAGGCAGACTGACAAAACCGAAAAGTGCTTCCAATCCTTATGAATTCTGCTACGCCGCATACCTCAGAAATCAACATATTTTTTCAAGATTATATGTTGACGAGGACGATTTCAAAATAATTTCAGCACCGGAAAAACTTCATTTTAAATTTCTCTTTGGTCTGAACAGACTCAGAAAGAATATGATAAATATGCACTCTAAAAATATTCATTCTCCGTCATTGGAGTTGCTGGGCGGTATTGTTTTTGGTGATGATGCGGTAAATCCTACTCCCGAAATGAAAAATTCGTTTGTCAATTCCGGACTTATGCACATAATTGCAGCTTCGGGCATGAATGTTTCTCTTATTTTTGGTATGTGGTTTTTTATATCTCAAATATTGAGAATTAATTATAAATTTTCTGTTTTTACAGGAATGTTATTTATTGTTTGTTATACATGTATGACCGGTTTCGGACCTCCGGTTTTGCGTGCTGCATTAATGCTTCTTCTGATTTTATTGGGTAAACTTATAGACAGGAAAGCGGATTCAGTTTCACTTTTGTTTATAGTTGCGTTTATTTTACTGCTCATATCACCGTCTATGCTTTTAAACATAGGATTTCAGCTGTCTTTTGCCGTAACTCTCGGACTCTTGCTGTTTTGTCCCGTTTTTCTCAATAAAATTAAAAACAAGATTCTTTATACAATTTCATCTTTTGTTCTTATTCCCTTAATTGCGCAATTTTTTGCAGCACCTGTACAAATGTTCTATTTTAATACATTCACTCCGTATTCTGTCCTTGCAAACATATCTGTTGTCCCGACATTGTCAATAATAAGTTTCGGCGGTTTTTTAAGCTGTATTTTTGCAATGATTTCGCCTGTTGCGCATGTTGTTGTCAAAATTTTTGATTTTCTCTTAAATCCCTTTTTAAGGTACGTAAATATTGTTGCTGATTATTTTTCAAATCTGCCCTGCGCCTCTGTCGTTGTTCCGGCTCCATCAGTATTGAGTTTAATTTTATATTACTTAATTATTTTATTTTTCTATCTTGTTCTGACAAATAAAGACAAAAGAATTTATATTTATTCTCTTTTTGCTGCTATAGTGTTATTTGTCTTTTCATTTCTGTCTTTTCCCTCAAAGTATTCTGAAGTTTTGTTCTTTGATGTAGGAAATGCAGATGCTGCTCTTATAAAAACACCATCAGGAAAATATATAATGATAGATACAGGCAAAGCTCCGTATAAAAATTTTTCGCCTGCATCCGAAAGAGTTATATATAATTATTTTAAGAACGCAGGTATCAAAAAACTTGACGGAATTATTGTTACTCATAACGACAGTGACCATTCCGGCGGTACGCCGTTCTTAATGCAAAATATAAAAATTGATAAATTGTTTGTGAGAAGAAAACCATTAAATATCAGGTCTGATAATTTTAAAAACTCCGGCTATAATTCCGATGAAATAAAAGATAATCAAACTACTGTCAAAATTTTTGAAACAGCTTCTCATAAAAAAATTCCGGCAGCAATTCCGAAAAACGGTGAAATAATTTTATCCGATGAAACTTTTAAGATGTTTGCATATTATACTGAAAGTGAAAATGATAACGAATCATCAATAGTTAACATATATTCTGACGTGTACGGAAATACTCTTTTGTTTTGTGCGGATGCGGATATAAAATCTCTTTTGAAATTATCTGATAAATTTCCTGCGGAAACGAGTGTTCTTAAAGTATCTCACCATGGTGCGAAAGATACTGTATCTGATGATTTTCTGAATAAAATAAATCCTGAATATGCTCTTGTTTCGACGGGATTCAATATATACGGGCATCCTGATGAGCAAACTTTAAACATACTCAGGAAAAATCATATACGTGTTTTACGAACCGACCGTGATAATGCTGTAAAGTTTATTTTACAAAAAGACAAAATTTTGGTGTATTCTTATAATACAAGAAGAAAAAAGTTTGAGAAAATATATGATTGAATTAAATGAAATTAAAAAAGTTTTAATTATAAGATGCGGTGCAATCGGTGATGTTCTCCATACTTCTGAAGTTTTCAGAAGCTTAAAAAGAGCAAATCGTGATATTGAAATACACTACCTGACAACAAAGGTTCCCGCAAAAATGCTCTCAGCGGATACGGATATCGACAGAATAATAACGATTGATAAGATAAATTATAAAAATGTATTCACACTCTCAAAAGAATTAAAGCAGGAAAAGTATGATGTCATTTTAAATCTTCAGCCGTCTTTAAAACTGCGTTTACTCACATTCCTTACCGGAGCCAGATATACATATAATTATGACAAAAATCCCGATATACATGCAGTTAAGAATTTTTTTGACACGGCAGGTCAAAATATTAAGGGGCTTGAGTTTAAAAATGATTTAAGTCTGACAATTCCGAAGAATGTCATTGACGATGTCAAAAGCAAGCTTCCGGACAGCAAAAATTTCATTGTCATTACGACTCAGGCAGGTCCTGTTCGGGAAGGCAAAAAATGGCGCCCCGAAAAATTTAAGGATTTAATATTTAAAATTCTTAATAAATATGATGTAAATATAATACTTTCCGGTACAAAAGAGGAGCTTGATTCTCTTTCCGTATTTAAAGACATTCATCCGAATGTTTATATATATGCGGGGAATTTTGATATTTTGGAAAGTGCTGCAATGTTTTCGCTTGCGGATTATATGATTGGTGCCGATACAGGACCGTTACATATTGCGACGGCAACTCATCATCCTGTTTGTATTGCCTTATATGGTGCGATGGCAATATACAGAACAGGATTGCTCGGAGAAAAAAATTATTCAGTCAAATCTTCAAAACTTGGTTGTATTCCCTGCCGAAAAAAATTCTGCAAGCTGAGAAACGGAGAATTTTCTCCATGTATGGACGATATTTTGCCCGATGATATCCTTGAATTAATTGATAAGGATAATATTTTGCCCCTAAAACAAATGTGAATACGTTATTAAATAACTATAAAGGTGATTATGATTTCTGTTCCTGAACTGCTGTATGCTTCTTTTCAAGTAAAAACAATGAGTGTTTTTGAGGCATTAATGCTTATTTGCTTCGGCGCAAGCTGGCCTTTTGCTCTCGCAAAGACATACAAAACAAAAGCTGTAAAAGGTAAAAGTCTGAGATTTCTCTTCCTTATCATAGCAGGATATGTCTGTGGGATGATTCATAAAGTTTTTTATAATATGGATATTGTAATATGGCTTTATTTTATAAATTTTGTTATGATAAGTACGGATTTAATTCTTACTTTAATCTATAAACATAGGAATATTAATAATGAAAATCTGTCTTAAATTATTTTTATCGGTTGCGGTTCTGTTTTGTTGTTTATCGTCCCAAGCCGTTCTTGCTCAGGATGAAAGTTACATAAACGAAAAGCTTTCTTCTATTGGTTTCGGAAAAGGTGCAAATAAAGATGTAAAGGATGAAATTACTGAACTTTTCGAGGATTTTGACAAGTATTCCGATACTGTAAATATGAGAAAAATAAAATCTTTTTTCAGCAAAGATTTTATTAACAACGATGGTTTTGATTATTCTTTGTATATGAAATCCATAAAAGACGGTGCTGATTTAATTACAAACAGAAAATCAAAAACTGAAATTCTCAGTATTGATGTTTGTGAAAATTATGTAATTGTTCACGTGAAAGAATACGGTGAAGCAGAAACTGCAAAAGACTCTGCCGATAAATTAGGCAAAGGGATTCTTATAGTATATTCAGAAGTTTATTATACACTTCAGAAAGAGGGTAATAATTGGAAAATACTTTCTGCAAATGTTGTGGATGAAATATGTAAAATGTTATACGGCGAGGCTAAAAACATTTATTTCTTTTTAAATACACCCATGCAGGTAAAAGAAGATACAGAATATACTGCAACGCTGTCTTTTCAGCTTGCGCCTGATTGCGTTGCAATGAGTTCAATATCATCAGAACCCATTGTCTATCCTGTTCCCAAAAATAAAGATGTATTCAAACCCGTTAATCAGGACGGAGTTTTAGAAAGAATTTTCAGAGCAAATACCTCCCGTCATAATGAATATGCAATTGCAAGCGTGGGTATAACAAAACCCGAACTTATGTCTGCGGGAACGGTGAATGTAAAACTTATCGGAACGGCTTACATTATAAAAAGAGTAAATGTCTTTTCAGTTACCAAAAATATTAAAAATAACAAACAATAAGGAGAAAGAATGCAAATCAAAAGAACTTTGGTTTTGACAGCAAATACAACAGTCTTTTTAATTGCTGCAAATATATTGAAATATGTTATAGTTACAGATGATTTAGGCAGAGAATTATTGCGTTCAAACTCTTTTATAGGCTATTCTCTGGTCAAAAATACCGGTGCTGCATTCGGGTTGTTTCAGGGGTTTTCTTTTCCCCTTTTCATACTTGCAGTCCTGATTGTTCTCGGTATTGCTTTATATGTTTTGCTTAACAAATTTTATATGAAAGATTCGCAGATTAATTTGCTCTCGGTTTTGTGTGCCGGAATTCTCGGAAATGCTATTGAAAGATTTATGCACGGATATGTTCTTGATTTTATTAAATTTAAAACATTTGATTTTCCGGTGTTTAATATAAACGATATAATGATTAGTGTTTCGGCTTTTATTCTTATAATCTGTTTTATCATTCAAAAGAAAGACGAATATTTTAATGACAAGGAAGTTGACGAAGACATATATTACGACATCTGATATTTCTGACAGGATTGATTTGTATATTTCATCGGAATTTGAAGAATTATCCAGAAGTCAGGCTCAAACTGCCGTTAAGAACGGTTTTGTTCTTGTAAACGGAGAAAGAGTAAAGCCTTCGTTTAAACTGAAAAATGGTGATTTTATTGAAATATTGGTTGAGGATTATGCAGAACCGATAATCTCTCCCGAAAATATTTCTTTAGATATAAGGTATGAGAATGATGACATGCTTGTAATAAATAAGCCTAAAAACATGTTAACTCATCCTACTTCAAAAGAATTAAACGGAACTCTCGTGAATGCTCTGTTGTACCGGTACGGGTATAACGGATTATCTGATATTAACGGGAGTATGCGTCCGGGGATACTTCACAGACTGGACAGAAATACATCGGGGCTTTTGATGGTTGCAAAAAATAATTCAGCTCATGAAAATCTTGCAAACCAAATAAAAACAAAAACAGCAAAGCGAAATTATCTTGCAGTTGTTTCTGGGGTTTTTGAAAACACTTCAGGTACGATAACAGGTGATATTGCACGTCATAAAACCAAACCTGAAAAATATACGGTTTGTGCGGGCGGAAAACCATCAGTTACTCATTACAGAGTCCTGGAACAATTCAAAAATTTTGCATTTGTTGAATTGGAGCTTGAAACAGGAAGAACTCATCAAATAAGAGTGCATCTTTCTCATATCGGGCATGCCATTGTTAACGACTCTCTCTATGGAGGGAAAAGTATAAAAGTTAAAACAACCGAACAGGTTCTGCAGGCATACAGGCTGTCTTTTCTTAATCCTGTTACTTCCGAAAGAATAAATATTGAAATTTCTCCAGATAATGATATTATTAGAGTGTTAAGTAAATTGAGAAGTGAAAGATGAAAATATTTTTAGTCCTCCTGGTAGAAATTTTATTGGCACTCGTATTTATGCTGTTTATCTCAAGTAATTATGACGGTGTTTTGGAATATACGTGTCCGTTTAACAAGCAGCATTATGAAGTATCTTATGCGTATTTTGCATCAATAATATATCTGGTTGGTGGTTTAACAACCATATTTATGTATGCAATATTTAATTTATCTGAAGCTAAAACAATCAGTGCATACAAAAAAGCACATGAAAAAAATGAAATTGCTCACGCAGAAAAAGACAGTAAAATTTTGTCTTTGGAAAATAAAGTAAAAACTCTTGAAACTGCTTTGGATAATGTACTTAAAAGCAACAAGAATGAATCAGACGAACAACAGTAATTATTATTAAGAATAATTACCGAAAAAAAGAGAAATTATCTTTAGCGGTTGACATTGAGTTTTGCTTAAAGTTTAATAATGTTACCGTCCGAAAGGATAGTATGGCTGTGTTGAGGAAAACACAAAAGGAGAAAATAAATGCCTACAATAGCACAATTAGTACGTAAAGAACGTAAAAAGTTAACTGATAAAACCAAATCACCTGCTTTGGAAAACTGCCCTCAAAGAAGAGGCGTTTGTACCAGAGTTTATACAACTACACCTAAAAAACCTAACTCGGCATTGAGAAAGGTTGCCCGTGTAAGATTAACTAACGGATTTGAAGTTACTTCATATATCCCCGGTATCGGTCACAACTTACAGGAACACAGTGTTGTTCTTATAAGAGGCGGTCGTGTTAAGGATTTGCCTGGTGTAAGATATCACATTATCAGAGGTACATTGGATACCGCAGGTGTTGCAAACAGAGAACAAAGCCGTTCAAAATACGGTGCAAAAAAAGCTAAGGCTAAGAAATAATAAAGAGGTAATATATGTCAAGAAGAAGTAAACCGGCAAAAAGAGTACCGGCACCGGATCCGGTATATAATAACGTTGATATATCAAAGTTCATCAACAGACTTATGCGCAGAGGTAAAAAATCTTTAGCAGAAAGAATATTCTATTCTACTTTAGACAGAATTGCAGAAAAAACAAAAGGTGATGCTTTGGAGGTTTTCCAAAAAGCATTGACTAATGCAACACCTTTACTTGAAGTTAAAGCAAGAAGAATCGGTGGTTCTACATATCAGGTTCCTTTGGATGTTAAACCTGACAGAGGCATGGCTTTGGGTTCTTCATGGTTAATCGAAGCAGCAAAGAAAAGAAACGGTAAATCAATGGTTGAAAAATTGACTTCTGAACTTACTGATGCTGCAAACGGACAGGGTGCAGCTTGTAAGAAGAGAGAAGATACTCACAAGATGGCAGAAGCTAACAAAGCATTTGCTCATTACAGATATTAATATTCTTGATATAAAAATTTTAAAGGGAGATTATCTAATCTCCCTTTTGTTTTGCTTTTTATTTCAAAATTTCTGAAAGTCTCTTTATGCCCTCATATATTGTTTCGGGAGAGGCATTCGTATAATTCAGACGAAGAGCGTTAACGTCTTTTTCGTTTACATAAAAAGGGTCGCCGGGGACGAATGCAACTTTATTGTCAATTGCTTTGTAAAAGAGTTTTATTGCTGACTGCCCCTCGGGAAGTGTCACCCACATAAACATTCCCCCCTGGGGGATGGTGTATTTTATATTTTCGGGGAAATATTTTTTTATTGCCTCAAGCATAGCAGAGCTTTGTTTTTTGTATAGTTCTCTTATTTTGGCAATGTGTTTGTCAAGGTTGTTGTTCATCAGATAATCCCAGATAACGTATTGGGCGAATATGTTTGTATGCAAATCTGCAGCTTCTTTTGCTGTATTGACAGCTTTTAAAAGTTCCTGATTTTTGCAGATTATATATCCCAGACGCATTCCGGGGGTTATTATTTTTGAAAAAGAGCCTAAAATTACGCTGTAAGGATTTTTGCAGCCTCCAATATAAGGCAGGGGGGTTCCCTCAAAACGAAGTTCTCCGTACGGGTCATCTTCTATCAGGACAAATTTATGCTTTTCCATAAGTTCAGATAATTTTTCTCTTTTTGCTCGGGAATAAGTTATTCCTGTCGGATTTTGGAAATTTGGAACGATATATCCGAATTTAATTTTCTTTTCGTTAAGCAGTTTTTCTAATTCGTTTGTGTTCAAACCGTCATTTTCAAGTTCAACTGGGTTAAAAACAGGATTGTATTGTGAAAATGCCTGAATTGCACCGAGATATCCGGGTTTTTCAATAAAAATATTGTCATTTTCATTCAGAAGAACTTTTGCAAGTAAATCAAGTGCCTGCTGAGAACCCGTTGTAATTATTATATCTTCGGCAGTTATGTCCATGTTGAATTTTGAGTTATATCTTTTTGCAAGATATTCTCTGAGTTGGGGAAGCCCTGCTGTTATTGAATATTGAAAAACTTTGCTCCCGAAATCTCTTACAACATTCTGCATTGAAACCGAAAGTTCTTTTTCCGGAAATGAGATAGGGTTTGGCAATCCGCCGCCGAAAGAAATAATTGATTCATCCTGTGTAACCTTTAATAATGCTCTTATTAGTGATGGTGGCGTATTTTTTGCTTTTTCGGAAAGTATTTCATCAGTATTATTTATGCTTAGCATGTGCGTACCTTTTTATTTGCGGGGATAAAGATTCTGAATTAATTACATATTCCTTTTCCTCTTTTTGGGGAGAGTAGTCCGCTTTTATTGCCAAATACAGTCTGTAAATCAGTCTTAAAAGTGATTCATCCTCTTCAAGTGCTTTTTTCAGATTATTTGTTATGTTCTCTTTTGCAACGTGTCTGAAGAATATGAAAAACTCATATAATTCAACATCTAATACTTCCGACATTTTTATTAGAGTATTTAATCTTGGTGTATATTTACCGTTTTCTATGTAACTCAAATTCGGAGCACCAATATCAATAAGCGCTGCAAATTCTTTTTGCGAAAGTCCTTTTTTCTTTCTGAATTTAGCTATATTTTTTCCTATACTTGCCCTTATTTCTTCTTCAGACATTATTGTATCTTCTGACATAATATCTCCAGTTATTCAAAAATTGCTTTTACAAAATCTTCTTTATTGAATATTTTTAAGTCGGTTATTTTTTCTCCGACCCCGACGAGTTTTACGGGTAATTTTAATTCTTTGGCTATACCGATTATAATACCGCCTTTTGCACTTCCGTCAAGTTTTGTAAGTGCAATTCCCGTAAGATTTGCGGCTTCATTGAATATTTTTGCCTGCTGAAGTCCGTTTTGTCCAGTGTTTGCATCAATAACGAGTATGCTTTCCCTAAAGTTATCGGGTGCAAGTTTATTTATTACGGCGCTGATTTTTCCGAGTTCTTCCATAAGGTTGTGTTTATTTTGGAGTCTGCCTGCCGTATCAATCAAAAGGATATCATAATTCTCATTTTTTGCCTTGTTTATTGCATCGTAAACAACTGCCGCAGCATCAATTCCGTCTTTTCTGAGAATATCCGCACCTGCCCTGTCTGACCAGATGTTCAACTGCTCTTCCGCCGCAGCTCTGAATGTGTCACCTGCCGCAACAAGAACTTTTTTACCCTCCTGCTTGTACTGATATGCCATCTTTGCTATCAGTGTTGTCTTTCCGACGCCGTTTACACCAGTTATGAGAATAATATTCAGTCCGTCGCAAATGTTCAGTTTATCGTTTTTTGTTTCGGTAAGAATTTTTTCAAATTCTGTTTTTAAAAATTCTTTTATCTGAGATGGTTTTAATCTTGAATTTCTTATTTTATCAACAATTTCCGCCGCAGTGTTTACTCCGATATCTGATTTAATTAAGATTTCTTCCATTTCATCAAGTGCAAATTCATCAAACTCCTCTTTGTCCTCAAATGCTGAGGTTAAATTTCCGACAAGATTTTTCGCCGTGTTGGAAACTGTTTCTTTCAGCCTGTCAAAAGAAAATGAAAAACCTTTTTCACGGTTTTCATTCTCGTTTTCATCCTTTTTTCTGAAAAAATCAAACATTAGTCAAGCTCGTTTTCTCTTATTACTTTTGCCAGTATAGCGTTTATGAAAGAAGCGCTGTCGTCAGTCGAATATTTTTTCGCAAGTTCAATAGCTTCATCCGCAACAACTTTTATCGGCGTTTCTTTTACATACAGAAGTTCTGTAATTGCAATTCTTAAAATGTCCTTGTCTGTTTTGACGAGCCTTGAAAAATCCCAGCCGTCCGTATGCTTTTTAATAGTGTCGTCTATTTGATTATGGTTGTTAGAAAATAATTTTGTGATTTTTTTTATGTAGTTTTTTGTTTCTGCATTTTCCGTTAAAGCTGTCATTTCTGCAATTTCTAAAACGGTGAAAGCTTTTTCGCAGACATCTTCTATTTCGGATAATCTGCCAGCCATGTCCGAGGTCAGAGGAATAGGAACCGGAACATTATCGCTTTCTATCGGTCTTGCTTCATTTACGGGGTGATTACATTCATAATCATCGATATATTCTTTCATATCGACCACATAACCGGTTGCTGTTTTCAGCTCTTCATAAGCATTATTTGATAAAGTTCTGACAGAATCCACAATTATTTGATTAAAATCTTTTGCTGAATATTTTTCTATATCATTATCAAGTTGTGAAAATAATATCAGTGTTAATTCTCGTGCAGCACGTCTTGCCAACATATTTATATCCTCTTTTACTGTTTTTATAGAATACTAAACACAAAGCCATGTCAATCTTGTTTTTTTGCGCTCAGACATGCGTCAAAATATTGAATTGTCTTTAAAAGTCCCTCTTCGACACTTACTTTCGGTGTCCAGTTTAATTTTTCTTTTGCAAGACTGATATCGGGTTTTCTTCTGCAGGGGTCGTCAGACGGCAGCGGTTTGTGAATAATTTTTGAATTTGAATTTGAAAGTTTTATGATTAATTCTGCGAATTGCAAAATTGTTGTTTCACAAGGGTTTCCGAGGTTTACAGGACCGATAAATCCGATTTCGTTATCCTGCATTTTTATCATGCCGTCGATTAAATCGTCTATGTAGCAGAACGAGCGTGTCTGAGAACCCTCTCCATATACTGTTATATCTTTATTCTGAAGTGCCTGAACAATGAAGTTTGAAACGACTCTTCCGTCATTTTCACTCATTTTCGGACCGTATGTATTGAAAATTCTTATAATTCTGATATCAACATTGTTTTGTCTGTGATAATCCATCATAAGAGTTTCGGCACAGCGCTTGCCCTCGTCATAGCAGCTTCTTATTCCTATGGGATTTACATTTCCCCAATAATCTTCAACCTGAGGGTGAATTTGCGGGTCGCCGTATATTTCACTTGTTGATGCCTGCAATATTCTTGCTTTGCACCTTTTTGCAAGTCCGAGCATATTTATTGTTCCCATTACTGAGGTTTTTATTGTCTTTATCGGGTTGTATTGGTAACTCGGAGGACTTGCCGGACAGGCAAGGTTATATATTTTGTCTGCTTCTGCATAAAATTCTTTCGTGATGTCATGCCTTACGAGTTCAAAGCGGCTGTTTCCGATAAGGTGTCTGATGTTGTCTTTTGAACCCGTAAAAAAGTTATCCAGACAAATAACGTCATTACCCTCGTTAACCAGTCTTTCACACAGGTGGCTTCCGATAAAACCTGCTCCGCCGGTTATTAAAATACGACTCATTATAATCCTCTCTTTGCTTTTTCTTTATCATATTATAATCAGTCACTTTTGGCAAAATGATAAAAATTTGAAATATATTGTTATTTTTTTGTTTATAAATATAATATCTATATAAAGTTTTACAATAAATTGTTGACACCAAATCCCAATAGCCATAGGCTCTCTAATAGAATAGAATAGAAGAAGTTGTATGACTGTATTTATTTTTCAAATATGCTATACTAAGAATATGGGAAAATTCTGGCACAAATATAAAATATACAAAAATGGCTTCACTCTTGCAGAAGTGCTGATAACACTTGTCATTGTCGGTGTGGTTGCAGCTCTTACCATTCCGACGGTGATAAATACTTATGTCGAAAGCTCGACGGTTTCCAAAGTTAAAAAAGCTTATAGCACATTGGTTCAGGCAAAAAAACTTGCCGAAGCACAAAACGGCAATATTATGGTTTGGAATTTTGATGGTGGAAGGACTGTTCAGTCCGGTTTGCAAATATGGGGTTATTTAAAACCTCACATTTCTCTTGCGAAAGATTGCGATTCGAGTGCAGATTGCTATCAAATTGAAAATACGAAATATTTAAAAGGTGATGTTTACAAAACTGGTTCCGGTTATTCTTATACACACTGGTTTGTATTAGCCGACGGAAGTGTTATGTGGCTAACTCCGCAGGATGGCAAATGTGAGGCGGCATCTCCGTCTGTTTCATCAGCTGTGTATACTGATGTTTGTGCTGCATTTGGATATGATATCAACGGCAACAAGCCGCCAAATACAAACGGAAAAGATAAATTTTATTTTGTTATGCGCCCTTACGGTGTTTATCCCCTTGAACATTATGATTGTCGTAAAGATATGGATGGCTGGGGGTGTGCAGCTTACATCATTAAATATGGTAACATGAATTATTTACATTAAAGTTTTATAAATTAAAAAGCTGCCTAATGGCAGCTTTTTTTATTGCAGTTTTTCAAAATCCTCAACCCCGTGTTTGCATATCGGGCAGATAAAATCTTTCGGAAGTTCTTTCCCTTTGTAAATATAGCCGCATATTTTGCAGACATAGCCCTCAATGTGTTCTTCGGGTTTTTTTACGGCGGGTTTGATATTTTTGAGGTAGTATGTGTATGATACGCTCGGAGCGTTTGAAATCACTTTTGCCTCTTCAATTTCAGCCGTAAACAGAGTGTGTGTTCCACAGTCGAGAGTTGATATGACTTTTGCGGAAATAAATGAATTAGCGTATTTATTCAGTCTTAAAATTCCGTTTTCCGCTTCTTCTATATCCTGAAAACCCTCAAATTTATCTGTATCTTTTCCCGAATGGTAGCCGAATCTTTCAAAGACTGAAAAAGGTGTTTCTTCGGTCAAAATTGAAATATTAAACATTTTTTCCTTAATAAGGATATCGTGTGTATAATTTTTTTTATTTACGGAAATTGTTATCAATTTTGGGTTTTCGGCAACCTGATTAACTGTATTTATAATACAACCGTTATCTTTGTTGTCGTCCTTAACAGATAACAGGAACAAGCCGTAATTTATTTTGAAAAGCGGGTTTGTATCCTGCTTTTCTTCGGGTATTGATTTTGCAATTTCGTCTGCGAGGTTGTCTATTTCTTCTTCCTGATTATTTTTCAATGCAGAAGTTATTTTGACTCTGTTTTCCAGAATAGTTGAATTTTTGAAAGCTTCGAGGTGTCCTCTTAAAACAGCTTCTGAAAAAGGTGCCCATGTTCCGTTGAACATATATGCTATTGTTCTGTTTTGGAAATGGTGTGCTTTTAAATCAAGCAAAACAGTTTCGACCGGAGGAAATATTCCTGCATTATATGTTGATGAGGCAAATACAATATGGCTGTATTTGAAAGCTTCTGCAACCGTGTATGAGGGATGAGTCGAAGAAGCATCAATAAGTTTTATATTCTTAATTCCTCTGTCGGCGAGTTTTGAAGCCAAAATTTCGGCAGCGTTTTCAGTGTTACCGTATATTGAGCCGAAAATTATAAGAACGGAATTTTCTTCAGGGGTATATGTACTCCATTTTTCATATTTGTCAATAAATGTTTTTATTCCTTTTCTCCAGATTGGTCCGTGCAGCGGGCAAATCATTTCAATTTCAATATTTGAAGCCTTTTTCAGAAGTGATTGAACCTGTGTTCCGTATTTTCCGACAATGTTAGTATAATATCTTCTGGCTTCATCCATAAGCTCGTGTTCAAAATCGGTTTCATCTGCAAAAATGTTTCCGTTGATTGCGCCAAATGTTCCGAATGCGTCTGCTGAAAACAATATTTTATCTGTAATATCATAAGTTACCATTGCTTCGGGCCAATGCACCATAGGTGCCATGACAAATGTAAGAGTGTGTCTGCCTGTGTTTAATGTGTCGCCCTCTTTTATTATCTGCACTCTTTCTCCGGCAGAAAAATCGAAAAATTGGTTAAGCATTTGCAGGGTTTTTTGGTTACAGACAATTTTTACCTCGGGATATTTTTCAATTACATTGTCAATTAAAGCGCAATGGTCAGGCTCCATGTGGTTAACAATAAGGTAGTCAAGTTTTCTGCCTCCGAGTTCGTATTTCAAATTCTCAAAAAATTGTTTGCTTACTGCTTTATCGGTTGTATCCAAAAGAACCGTTTTTTCGTCTTTTAGAAGATATGAGTTGTATGAAACCCCTTTCGGAACGGGATAAACGTTTTCAAAAAGTGCAATTCTCCTGTCGTTTGCACCTATCCAGAATAAATCATCAGTAATTTTTTTAGTATTGTGCATCATATTTTTCCTTCTTTTGTGTATTTCGTAATTATATAATAAATAAATTTAAAAAAATCACAAAAATTAACAACAATTCAAAATGATTTAAGTTATAATCTGATTGAGTGGTGATGACTATGTTAAATTTAGAAAATGTAGCAGACAGAATTCGTGAATATATTGATAATAACGACGACAAGGGATTGGCTGAAATTCTTGACGGATATCACAGTGCCGACCTTGTCGAAATTCTCCAGCAGTTAAATCACGAAGAAAGACTGCGTGCTTTCAAAAATATTGCTGAAGATAAGGCTGCTGAGCTGCTCGAATATGCCCCACCCCAATTGCAGGTTGAAATGCTTTCTGAAATTGAAGAGGAAGAAGCTGCAAGAATCATCATAAAAATGCCCCACGATGAAGTTGCTGACGTTTTTGCCGAAATGGAGGACGACGAAACAGAGGGCTATTTAAACAAACTTCCAAAAAAAGTTTCAACAGAAATCAGAGAACTTCTTGCATACAAAGAAGATACCGCCGGCGGTATCATGACCCCTCACGTTTTAACAGTTAACAAGGATATGAAAGTTGAGGACGTTCTTTCTTTTATCAAAGTTAAAGCTGAAAAAGACGAGTTTGAGCTTTATTACATATATGTTACCGACTCTCAGAAACATCTTTTGGGAGTAATGAGTTTGAGGTCGCTGCTTACAAAACCCTATAAAACAAAAGTTGAAGATATAATGATAAGGGATATTGTAAAACTTCATATTGATGACCCTCAGGATGTTGTAGCAGACGTTTTTATGAAATATCAATATTCGGCGCTTCCCGTTGTTGACCTCTACAACCGCTTAAAAGGGATGATTACTTGGGATGATGCTCAGGATATCGTTGAAGAAGAAACAACTGAAGAAATTTATGCAACACAAGGTATTTCAACTGATTTGGTTGATGAGGACGAAATTATTTTCGGTTCTACAATTGATGCTGTCAAAGCAAGATGCCCCTGGTTGTTTATTACCTTAATCGGTGAATTTGTCGCCGTAACCGTTGCTGATAAATTTGAGGGAACTTTGAATGCTCTTCCTGTTATTGCAATATTTATGCCTTTACTTGCAGGGCTTGGCGGGAATATCGGAACGCAGAGTATAACACTGATTGTCCGTGGTCTTTCAACGGGGCAAATCAATATATCTTCTGCCTTTTACCACATTTTTAAAGAATTAAAAGTCGGTCTTGTTATAGGCTTGCTTTTTGGTGTAATGGTTTCTCTTGTAACCTGGAAATGGCAGCATAAACTTGAATTGGGTATAGTTGTCGGAGTGGCAATGACGGTTAATATGACAATGGCTACTTTAATCGGTGCGTTAACTCCGTTTTTACTTAAAAAATTAAAAATCGACCCTGCTGTTGCTTCGGGTCCCGTTATTGCAACCACAATTGACGTTGTCGGACTTGCAATATATTTCACCCTCGTAACAGTTTATTTGGTGAAACTTTTGTAACGGGGTCTGCTTTGTGAAAAAATCAAATATCGTTATCGTTTCAAATATGAAAAATGCAGCAAAAAAGATTATGTCCAAAATCGTTTTGCTCCGTTCCGAAGATTCTGTTTCGGCTTGTTCATACAGAGATATAGCCGATTATCTGTCCGTTAATGATGTTGATTTAATACTTGTTCACACTCAAAAGACCAAAGATACGGAGATTATTCCCAAAATAAAATCAGCGTGTAAAAATGCGAATATTATTGCTGTTACCGAGTCGGACGATTCTGAAATTCTCTGTCATGCCTTTGATTGTAGTATCGACGATTTTGTCAGTATTCAGACTCCCGATGAGTTGTTTCTTATGAGAGTTATGTGGGCTTTAAAAAGAAAATATTCCGCTGATAATTTTGAAAAAAATATTGAAATACTTTCGCTCGCAAAAATTCTGGATAAAAAGACTAAATTTTACCGTAAAGAGTATACAAATAAAATTTTTGACAAAGAGTATAAATCGGTTTTGAATTCTAAAAATAAAACATCCTATCTTATGATGATTTCATCTGATTTGATTTTTCCTGTAAAAGAACTTGCGGAATGTATTAATAAAATTATGAGATTTTCTGATATTGCAGGATTTTATTCAGATGAAAAAATCTGTTTGCTGCTCAGAAATACCTCTAAAGACGGCGTTAAACAATTTTTTGTAAGAATAAAAAATATTATTGGGAAAAAATCTTCGCTTTCAGCTTCAGCAATGAACATAACAGATAAACCTTATGCCGATGCTGTCGCTGTTTTAAATAATATTCTTGTTAAAGCCTGCAAAAAACCTAATACACTGATTTTTGATGATGATAAGGAAGCAAAAGATGCTCTTTATCCTCTAAGGACTTCTGAAATAAGTAATCTTTTAAAAAAAAGTCTGGTCAAAAAAATTGATAAAACAATTCACCCTGCATTTTTTAAGATGTTTGCTATTTATGAACCGAAATTTTTTAATACGAAAGTTATACAATCTGTCGGTAAAAACAAAAGTACATTTACCTTCAAGAGTAATTTGTGTTATGCTCAGCTTGCTTTATCTTACGGAAATTCAGATATAATAACCGTTGAAATTGACTGTATTTTCTATGGTAAAGAAAAGATTGAAGTTTGCGAACTAAATATTGATGATGTAACGGGTGAATTAATCGAAAATTTAATTCAGTCCGTCGCTTCAAGATATAAACAGGCATTAGACGGTAAGGAATAATTATGTTTAAAACATTTATAACATCTTCGGTAGAAAAATCAATATCAGCTTCAGCAAGATTGGCTGAAAAATTGGGTACAGGACTGGAAGTAAGCCGATTACCAAAAAGTGATATGCTTGACATTGATTTTGACGGTATTTTGAAAATTTTAACTCATGAGTTGACGGGGTTTAACGGGGCAGTTACTTTTCACGCATTGTTTTCCGGATTAAATCCGGCGTCAAAAGATTCTGCTATTCAGAAAATTGTTGAAAAAAGATTTCAACAGTCATTTGTTGCAGGTAAATTAATAAATGCCGAAAATATTGTTTTTCACTCAGGTAATAAAGGAATGAAAAATAAACCCTCAGATGATTATTTTGTAGAGCATTCAATTATTTTTTGGAAAGAATTTATCAAACAGTTTGAAGATGCCGATATTCACGCAACTCTGGAAAACGTTTCCGAGTATTATCCTCAGGTTACCAAAACTATTATTGATGAAGTAAATTCTCCTTATCTGAATTTAACTCTTGATACGGGTCATGCTAATCTTACCTGTGATATTGATGTTTCGGACTGGATAAAATTTTACGGTAAAAAACTTACACACATGCACCTGCACAACAATATGAAAACAAATGATGACCATGCAGGCTTTAATTATGGTACGATAAACTTTTTAAGAGTTTTTAAAACTCTTAAAGACGAAAATATAAACCCGCTTGTCGTATTGGAAATTTTCAACAAAGAACAGTTGATTGAAAGTTTGGAAATTATGCAGGAACTTAGTCGTAAGTGAATTTTAGAGCATATCCGTTAACGGATATCTCATAATCAGTTCCGTATAAAGACATTAATTCCGGTCTTTCATTTTTATAGTCGACACTCCATGTTCCGAGGAATTTTGGTGATTTCTTTTTGTTATCAAATGCGTAGGCATAAACGATAATCCTGTCTTTGTGAACAGCATCCCATCCGACGGGAAATATATCCCACATGTAATCTATTAAATCAAGTCCCTTTTTTGTTCTCCAGTAATATCTTATAGCTTCTCTCAATGTAGTCAGGTCGTATGCTTTTTCAGTTTCAAAATCATAAGTTTTGATCTCTGTTTTCCATGGACCCTGAGTTAATGCGCCTATCTTTTCAACTACTGCAATTTTTTTACTGTCCTCTGACCAGTCTAACAGTGAAAGCACTCTTTTTTCATTTTCAAACAATAAATCCGTGCCTGATTTTATAATGGGTTTTCTGACTTCTTCAATCGTGTGAAAATCTCTCAGGGCTGAAACTATTGAGGTATCTTCAGGGATGTTGATATAAAACATTTCTGATGCTACTTGCTGCGTTCCGGGATATGAATACACTTTTGAGTACACACTCTTTGTTTTATCAGGTGATAAAACTGCTTTTGACAGAACAAATCTTCTTGTCATAAGTAATCTTAAATCAACATCTTTTGCTCCCGGAGGATTGTTGTATTTTACTACTATAAGATTAGGTTCGGGAATATTTACAAGTTTGTCATCCTTTGGATATGAGGGTGGGGTAGATACTCTTTCCGACCTTTTAATCTCTTTACTCATTTCTAAATATTCGGCATTCGTTCGCGGCATTTTGTTCATTGCCTGAATTTTCCTGAAACTGTATTTTTTTAGTCTTTTACTTTTTTTGAAATTTGATGGTTTCTTTTTTTTCTTCTTCTTCTTTACTTTCTTTTGGGGACTTTTGCTTTCTTCCTCGCTTGTTTCTTCTGACAACGCATCTTTTTCAAAAGCACCCTCGGTGTATTTGGGTTTCTTTTTTTGTTCACCATCATGTTCAATATAATAATTTATCGGTTTACTTTTTTCCAAGCCGATTGCATTTGATGATAAGCCGAAAGCAAGTATCAGTATTATTAGTGATATTGCTTTTTTAAAACTCATTAAACCAAGCCTTCTTTTACTGCGAGAACGGTTGCCTGATGTTTATTTGCAACATATAACTTGCCGAGAACATTGTGAACATGTGCTCTTGCAGTAGACAGTGAAACTATGAGTTTGTCTGCGATTTCCTGATTATCAAAACCATCTGCAATAAGGCATAATACCTCATACTCACGCTTAGTAAGATTGTATTCCTTGTATTTTAATGAATTTGTAACTGTTTTATTTTCAACAGGTTTGTGTCTTTGTATATTTGAAAGTACCATTTTTGCAATAGCAGGGTCAAGCCACGCAGTACCTTGTGAAACTGCAGTTATTGCAGATACCAGTTGCTCTTTGTTTGCGCCTTTCATAATATATCCGTCAGCACCCGCAGATAATGCCGAAAATACATCATCATCACTTTCTCTTGATGTATAAATCAATATTTTTGACTGAAGTCCTGACTTTTTAATAATTTCGGTTGCTTCTATACCGTCCATTTCTGGAAGTCCTATGTCCATTAAGATGACATCCGGATTTAATTCTTTTGCAAGTTCTACTCCCTTTTTCCCATCGGCAGCTTCACCTGCAACCTTTATATTTTCTGCTTTTTCAAGAACTAATTGTAAACCGAGTCTTGTCATTTCATGGTCTTCTACCAATAAAACTTTTATATCAGACATATTCACCTAAACCTTGCTTTTTTCAACTACTGAATTTAACAACATAAAGAAAAATTCGCTTCCTTTGTTTTGTATACTTTCGAGCCAAATTTTCCCGCCGTGTGCCTCTATTATCTGTTTTGAAAGATACAATCCCAGTCCTGTGCTTGTTGAACGTCTTGTCTTTGTACCTTGTGAAAATCTTTTAAACATTTTGTTTATATCGTCACTCGCAATGCCGATACCGTTATCTTTTACCGAAAACATAAAATCATCTTTGTTTAATGTTGTTTTTATTGAAACATTGCCGTTTTCATTTGTGTAATTAATAGCATTTCCGAGTAAATTCATAATTACTCTTCTGATTTCACGTCTGTCTGCGAGAATTTCTTTTCCCTCTGATTCCGATATATCAAAATCAATACTTATACTTTTTGATTTTGCAAGAATATTAAGCTCTTCAATACATTGCTGAATTAAATCGTTGATTACAAATTCTGATTTTACTATCGGTATTGTTCCCGATTCGTATTTGTATACTTCCAGAAGTGCATTAACAAGTCCGAGCATATCTTTATTACTTTGAAGCATTGTTGAAAGCAGTAAATTTTGCTTTTCCGTTAAGCTGCCGAGAGAACCGTCAGTAAAGAATTGCAATGTTTGTATTGCTGCAAGTAACGGTGTTCTTAAATCATGTGTCAGCGTTGCAATAAAGTCCTCTCTGAGTCTTTGGACTTCTTTTTGTGCAGACATATCTCGTATTACTAAAACAAAATTATTCTCTTTATCAATTTTTGCATAACTTATATCGGCAGAAATTTCCCTCCCGTTAACTGCATTTTTAATAATTACATCCTGAATTATTCCGAATTTATCAGAAATTTTGTCGGTAAAAAGGTTGTTTTCTACGAATAAAAGGTTATTTACATCATGTTTAACGAGAAGTTTTTCTGACATTCCGAAGATGCTTTCTGCCGTTTGATTTACAGATTCGATTTTGTTTTCTTCTGTCAGTACAATAATTCCGTCTGCACAATTTGATATTACGGCATTCAGTTTTTGGTTTGCAACAGATAATGCTTCTGTCCGTGCTGTAACCATGTCTTCAAGGTGCTTTGAATATTTTTCAAGCTCAGCATTTTTTTCTTTCAGAGATGAAATTAAATTGCTTCTTTCAATACCGTTCTTGATATTAATAATTAAATCATCATTATCCCATGGTTTTTCTATATATTTGTACAGTCCGACTTCGTTTATCGCTTTAACAGCATTTTCTTTGTCTGCGTACCCCGTGAGCAAAATCATACAAGTGTCGGGATAAAGCTTCTTTGCCTCAATTAAAAATTCTAATCCGTTCATTTCCGGCATTACGAAGTCTGTGATTATTATATCCGGTTCGTTTGTCTTTAAAAACTCCAAAGCTTCCGCCGGAACATTAAATAAATTTATGTCGGTAAAGTTTTCAAGTGTTAATAAAGTCTTTAATGTTGATGTTACTATTTTTTCATCATCTAATATAAGAATTTTTTTCGATTTGTACATTTTTTTCCTAAAAATTGCTGTTTACATACTGTTTAATAAAATATCATTATTAATAGTAACTTATTTGTTGCATAATTACAAATATATTAAATAATGTTACATGCTCCTTGTTAATCAAGAGGCATGGTCTGTTTTAAAAACTAATTTATTTCTCAGAATTTAATATTATTTTTGAAGAAAAAAAAGAGCGATTTTCATCGCTCGTTGTCTGGAATTAAGAATAGTTGGAAGTATGAAAAAGATACTGTTAATATAACCGTTCGAGCATTTGTTCACAATTGCCCGACCGGCTATTTCTTAGGATAATCTTATTTGTGGCTATTCTCCGTAAACCCATTTTTTTCTTGTTATCCATTGAAGAACGGATAAAACAAGTATTACTGTGAAAAGAATATATGCGGCAGCTGAAGCTTTTCCGATTTCAAAATATTCAAAAGCATTTTTATACAGCCAGTAGACCAATACATCTGTTGCACCTTCGGGGCCGCCCTGTGTCATGAGGTATATAAGGTCAAAAACCTGAAAAGATGAAATAGTTGTTATTATAACAACAAAAAATACCACGGGACTTAAAAGAGGTAATGTTATTCTGAAATAAGTCTGCAATTTGTTTGCGCCGTCTATTTGTGCGGATTCCAAAAGTGAAGAGTTTATCCCCGCATAACCTCCGATAATCATAACAGTATTGTATCCTATAAGTTTCCATACGGAAACCAAAATTACTGCAAACATTGCGGTACCCGAGTTGTAAAGCCATTGAATATTTGTTTTAAGCAGAAAATTCATAAGACCTATATTTGGGTCAAAAATCCACTCCCAAATTAGCGCAATAACAATCATCGGTGTTATGAAAGGTATAAAATAAGCGGTTTTAAAAAGGTCTGAAAACTTAAACCTGTTATTCAGGATATCTGCGAGAAACAAAGGAATTAAGACAGAAAAAATTGTTGTAAATATAGCATAAATAACTGTATTGGAAAGAACTTTATAAAACGAAGGTTCGCTGAGCAGATATTTATAATTCTCAATTCCGACAAATTTTGGTGTTGTTAATAAGTTCCAGTCAAAGAAACTCAAGCCGAAAGAGCAAAAAACAGGTATAATTATGAAAATGCTGCATCCTGCAAGGCATGGAAGCAAAAACCAAAAAGCTGCTTTTGTATCATTATGACAAGAATTGTTATTGTTAATTAACATTTGCGGGATTTCCTTTTATAGGTTATTATAATTCTATAAAAGTAAATTGTACAAGGAGTTAACAATGATTAAGCTTGATGCTTTCGGAAAAAATGATATAAGAGGTATATATGGTGACACTGTCACAGAGGACCTTTTTTATTATGTCGGAAAAGCCTATGTAAAATATGTCCAGTACAGAACAAAAAAAGAAAAAGTTGTAATATCTCTGATACGTGATGTAAGATTAAGTTCTTTACCATTGATTAAAAGTTTGCTGAAAGGAATTCTTGATGCTGGCGGAAATGCTGTTAATCTTGGTATGGGACCTACTCCGCTTGCATATTTTTCAGAGTTTTCCGAAGTAACGGTTAATATGAATGTTGATGCTTCCCTGATTGTTACTGCAAGTCATAACCCTCCGGAATATAACGGACTTAAAATGACTTGTCAGCAAAAATCTTTAAATGAGGAGCAAATCCAAGAGGTCAAAAATCTGACGCAACAGGTTATTGACGGAAAGGTCGTTTTTAACGGTTTGACTGGCTCTTATACAAAAATAGATATTACCGAAGACTATATTAATACACTTTTAGCAATGTACGGTGATGATAAAAAGAATGTGAAAATTGTTACGGATTGTGCGAATGCGTCAGCAGGAGTAATTGCTCCTAAGTTATTAAAAGCTTTGGGATATGATGTAGTAGAACTTTATACCGAGCCTGACGGTACATTTCCTAACCATCATCCAAATCCCAGTATAGAAAGCACTCTTGAAGAGCTTAAAAAGACTGTTGTTGCAACCGGTGCTGATGTTGGTGTGGCTTTTGACGGAGATGCTGACAGAATAGGTGTAATTGATGCCGACGGAAATTATTTGACAGGTGATAAGCTTTTATATTTTTATGCCGCAACTGATATTGCGCCGTTGCACAAAGGTGCTGCGGATAAGCCGACGGTTGTTTCTGAGGTTAAATGTTCGCAGGTATTGTTTGATTCTCTTGAAAAATTGGGAATTAACGCTGTTATGTGTAAAACGGGGCATGGCTTCATAAAGGCAAAAATGGCAGAAACAGGTGCTGTTGCGGCTGGGGAAATGAGCGGTCACATGTTCTTCGCTGACAGATGGTTCGGTTTTGATGATGCCGTTTTTGCAGCTGCAAGACTTGGTTATATTATTTATACTTTGAAACAAAAAAATCCTGATTTTAAGATGTCAGATGTCCTAAAACCTTTTGCAAGTGTTTATACTTCTCCGGAAATAAGATTTCCCTGTGCCGACGAATTAAAGAAGCCGATACTGCAAAAGCTTGAAAAAATGATAATTGCTAATCCGGATTTGTTCAGAGACACAATTAAAGAAATAATAAAACTGGACGGTCTGAGAATTGTTTTTAACGGTGGTTTTGCAATGATTAGACAAAGTAATACCGAGCCTGTATTCACATTAAGATTTGAGGGTAAAACAAAAGATAAATGCGACGGATACAGAGATGCACTGATAAATCAATTAGAAAAACTCTGTTCTGAAATGAAAGGTTAATATGAAGAAAAATATTCTGTTTTTAATATTACTTGTTTTATGTACGATATCTTTAATTTTGGGTGTTATTACCCCAAAAAAATATACCGATGATAACAAAACGGTTCAAAAATCTTCAAATACGGATATTAAAAAAATTCTTAATGCAAAATTTAACCGTGCAGCTGTAATTTCGATAGACGGTGTCATTTCTTCCGAAAAAGAAAGTAATATTTTTGCCGATGAAAATTCCTCTGCTTCCGCATTAAAAATGCTCAGAGATATTGAAAAAGACGATTCCGTAAAGGGTGTTTTATTAAAAATCAATTCTCCCGGCGGTACGGTTGCGATGTCGCAGGCTGTATACAATGAAATTTTGCGTGTCCGCAAGAAAAAGCCTGTTGTTACGCTGATGTATGATGTCGCTGCAAGCGGCGGGTATTACATTGCTTGCGCAAGTGACAGAATTATCGCTCATCCCGGGACTTTAACCGGCAGCATCGGGGTTATAATGTCGTCAATGGACATTCATAAATTGCTCTCTGAAAAGCTTTCGGTTTCTCCTGTTGTCATAAAAAGCGGTAAATATAAGGATATAGGTTCCTCTACAAGAAGTATGTCAGCTGACGAAAGAGAACTTTTGCAAAATATTGTTAACGATTCTTATTCACAATTTAAAGAGGCGATAACAAATGGCAGAATAAACAGAAAAGACAACTATGAAGTTCCGAAAACCGTTTTGACTTCGGAATTGTTGAACAATTATGCTGATGGTCGGGTATTTACCGGCAGACAGGCATTAAAACTCGGCTTTGTCGATGTTTTGGGTGATATCTATACGGCTGAAGATGTTCTTAAGAAAATGATTATTCAAAATAATCCGGGCATGAAAGATGTCGAATTTGTTAATTATTCTAAGAATTATAATTTTATGGAATTATTCGGTATTCCGGATAATTCATCAAAGTCAGTTATAAGAGATATTGTTCCGACAAGTTGGCAATACTCTAAAAAACCGCTTTATTTGTGGGAGTAATGATGAATAATTATTTTGAAAATTTATATAAAGTCTTATTTGAGCCTCAAACTGCATTTGAAACACTTAAAAATGACACTCCGATGTCAGTAGCAGTGTTTACGATTATTTGGACAAATATTTTCCCGTTTTTGACGAGAAATTCATTGTCCTCAGGTTTCGGCGGAGAGTTTTTGTTTTTTACAAAACTTATATTCAGTATGATTTCAATATTGTTATTTTGGTTTATTTCGGCATTATTTTTTGAATTTGCCGCAAAAGCTTTTGGTAAATCCGGAGAAATCAGAACTTTATTAACGCTTTCATCATTTTCTTTTCTTCCCTATGTGTTTTTACCTTGTTTTGAATTGATGAAAAAATTTTCAAAGACAGGCTATTTTTGGGGAACAAAATTTGAAATTTTGTTATTCCTTTGGGTAATATTTTTGTATTCTCAGGCCCTTAGAAAAACTTACGATTTAAAATTTTCATCATCTTTTATTCTCATTTTTCTTCCGTTGACTGCTTTCGGATTTGCTGTTATGTGGCTGATTGGCTCTGCTTTTAATCTCGGTTATATTTATTACGTGTAGAGATAAAAGCGGTAATAATTATGAAGAAAATTTGTGTATTGTTGTGTGTATGCTCAATGTTTTTTTGCTGTGCTTCAGCAAATGAATTGAGTGATGTATCTGTTATAGAAAATCAACTGTTCGGTGCTGAATATAATGACGAAACTCTTAATAAACGTTTAGACAGAATTGATAATTATTTGTTTGGTAGTATTCAAAAAGGAACATCGTCAGTCAGAATTAAAAAGATTGGCGAAAGTGCAGGAATTTCATTTTTACCCAAACAGACATCTGAACAAAAGAAGATTGCAGCAGCGGATTTCATGCCTGAGGACAAAGACGTTTCATATCCTGTTATTGATATGTTGGAAGAACATTCATTTAAAAAAACTTATCAGGGTGAAAATGTATATAAGCGTTTGGAAAGGTTGGAACAAAAGGCTTTCGGTAAAGTAAATGACGGTGATTTAAGTTCACGGACGGATAAACTGAAAGCAGCATTACTTGCCGTCAAACCAAATAAGATAACTTATAATGATGATAAAGTTTATGAAATTCAACCGTATTTGCAATATGAGGAAAAAGGCTGTCCGACTGGTGCAGCAGCAAATACTGATTTAAATTACGGACTTTCTGCACTGGAAAATTTTGTGTTCGGTGATACTTATGCACACCTTTCGTCTGATGACAGATTGTCAAAACTGGAAAGAAAGCTTCTTAAAAAGACATTTGATAATGATGATATAAATTCAAGGATGGAAAGAATTGCAACTGTTGCGAGCGCAAAAGGCTCTTCTGGACAGTATATCGAAAATAAATGGGCAAAATATTTATCTACAGGTGTTCAGGTGGGCAGTATTATTTTGATGATTCTTGCAATGATTTTGTAAATACGGTTAACATATATTCATCTGATTGTGTCAATTCTCTTTGTTTATGTGAAAATAAAGTAAAAAGCAAACACATTGCATGGAGAAATAACAATGAAAGATAAAACATTTTTGATGATACCTGGACCTACCCCTGTTCCCGAAAGCGTATTGCTCAGTATGGCAAAACATCCGATTGGTCACAGAAGTACTGAATTTTCAGCTTTATTAAAAGACGTTTATTCTGACTTAAAGACTGTATTCGGTACTGAAAATGAAGTTCTTGTGTTTACTGCAAGCGGTACGGGTGCTATGGAAGCGGCAATTTTTAATCTCGTAAATCCGGGAGATAGGGTTCTTTCGCTTGTCATCGGTAATTTTGGGGAAAGATGGGCTAAAATTTCAGAAATGAAAGGTGCGATTGTTACAAGGCTTGAAGTTGAAGCAGGTTGTGCAATTAATCCCGAAGAAGTCAAAAAGATTTTAGATGCTGATGTTAACAAAGAGTATAAAATTGTAACTCTTACACACAATGAAACTTCTACAGGTGTTACAAACGATATTAAATCAATTGTTTCTGTTATTAAAGAACATGGTGCTGTTTCTGTTGTGGACGGTGTAACAAGTATCGGTGCATTACCCTGTAAAATGGATGAATGGGGTATTGACGTACTCGTTTCAGGTTCTCAAAAAGGATTTATGATTCCACCCGGATTATCTTTCCTTGCAGCAAACAAAAAAGCATGGGAACTTCATGAAAAATGTTTAAACCCGAGTTTCTACTTTAACTGGAAGCAAAACAAAAAATCTGTTCTTGATGCTTCTACAGCATGGACACCTGCCGTAAACTTATTTGTTGGGTTAAATACGGCTCTCCAAATGATGAAGGAAGAGGGATTGGAAAAGATTTGGGAAAGACACAGAAAAATCGGTACCGCTTTAAGAGCTGGTGTAAAAGCAATAGGTTTGGAACTTCTTGCAAAGGATGAATCAACAGCAAGTAATTCAATTACTGCAATTTTACCTCCTGATGGAATAAGTGTTCCGGACATTCGTAAAGTTATGAAAAAAGATTATGATATCGTTGTTGCAAACGGTCAGAATAAATTAAAGGACAAAATCTTCAGAATGGGAACATTGGGATTTGTTTCCGAAAGAGATACAATTACTGCTATTGGGGCATTAGAAGCAACTTTACACAAACTGGGTTATAAATTTGAATTGGGTTCAGGTGTAGCTGCGGTTATAAAGTCTTTGGCGGAATAGTTAGGAGAACTTATGAAAGTTTTGATTACTGATAAAATAAATGAAAGTGCGGGGAAAATCCTTGACGGTGTTGCTGAAGCAGTTTTTCTGCCAACAATGAGTGAAGATGAATTAGCTGAAAAAATTGTTGATTTTGACGCATTAATGGTAAGAAGTCAAACCAAAGTGACAAAAAAGATATTGGATGCGGCAAAAAATCTTAAAATTGTCGGAAGAGCAGGTGTCGGTGTTGATAATATTGATATTGAGGCAGCTACTCAAAACGGGATAATTGTTGTTAATTCTCCTGACGGAAATACAAATGCCGCTGCTGAACACACAATTGCATTAATGCTTTCAATGGTCAGAAACATTCCTGTTGCTGCAAAATCAACAAAGGAACAACAATGGGAACGTTCAAAGTTCACAGGCGTTGAGGTTTACGGAAAAACTCTCGGTATTATCGGGTTTGGCAAAATCGGCTCCCATGTTGCAAAAGTTGCAATTGCTCTCGGCATGAATGTTGTTGTCAGTGACCCTTATACAACTCAGGAAATAGTTGAAAAAGCAGGTGCAAAGTATGTTAATTCACTTGATGAATTATGGGGACAATGTGATTTTATAACAGTTCACGTTCCCAAAACAAAAGAAACTCTTCACATGATTAACAGAGATACGATTTCAAAAATGAAAAAGGGTGTAAGACTGATTAACTGTGCAAGAGGCGGTATTATCGACGAAAATGATTTAAAGGAAGCTATTGAATCGGGATATGTTGCAGGTGCTGCAATTGACGTTTATGAAAATGAACCGGATATGACAAAATGTCCTTTAACGGGATGCGGTTCAAATGTCGTTTTAACACCTCACCTCGGTGCAAGTACAAAGGAAGCTCAATTAAATGTTGCAATTGATGTTGCAGAACAAATAAGAGATGTTTTATCAGGAGGAAGTGCAAAGGCTGCTGTAAATATTCCTGCGTTGAAACCTTCTGTTCTTGAACCGGTAAAAGATTATATGTGTCTTGCGGAAGATTTGGGATCTCTTGCATTCCAGCTTTCTTCGGGTAATTTAAAATCAATTAACATAACTGTTTGCGGAAACCTCTCAGAACTTGATGTATCTCCTCTTGAAATAGCTGTTTTAAAAGGTGTTTTTGAATCGGTTGATGAGGGGGTAAATTACGTAAATGCTCCCATTATTTCCAAAAAGAGAGGAATTAACGTTATTACATCGAAATCAAAGCAGGATTGCTCTTACCTCGGAACAATAACAGTTAATCTTACAACAGATAAAGAGGTTCAGTCTGTAACAGGTGCTTTAATTGCGAAAAATATGCCGAGAATAGTTGAAATTAACGAACACAAGATGAGTATTGAGCCTGATGAGCATATTCTGGTCGTTCCACACGTAAACAAACCGGGCATGATTGCTCAGGTTGCTTCGGTAATTGGTCATGATAACGTTAACATCAGCAAAATGCACGTTGCCGATAATACAGGTAACGGTAAGCTGTCGATTATGCTTATAATTATAGACAGTCCCGTTAATGCCGAAACTCTTAATATGATTTCCAAAATCGACGGAATATCAAATGCTAAATACATACATTTGTATGCATAGAGTGAATATTAAAACAAAAAGCCCCGAAAGGGGCTTTTTGTTTTAATTGTTTTGTGAATTATTAAATTCTTTTATTTTATTGAGCACAAATTTTGCTCTTTCTTCAATTTCTTTGGAATCAGCATCTCTGTATAAAGCTCTTCCGATACCTACGGCTTTTGCACCTGCTTTTAAGTAGTCGGTTACAACATCTAATTCAATGTTTCCTGTTGCAATAACATTCAGGAAAGGCATAGGTCTTAATAGGTCTTCAATGTATATTGCGCCACCCATTGGCTTCGTCGGATAAATTTTTATAAGCGGAGTTCTTGCTTTCCATGCAGAGTATGCTTCATTTGGTGTTGTTGCTGTCATAATCAGAGGACGTCTGTTTGATTGACAAATTCTGACAAGGTTCATCTGAAATATCGGGGATACGATAATTGATGCACCTGCATCAATTGCGGTTTGAGCCTGACGCTGGGTGATAATTCCGCCAGCCATTATTGTTATGTTTTCAGTTGAATTCAAATAGTGAATTACGTCAACAATCTCCGGGTTTTGGATTATGATTTCAATTGTTTTAAGACCTGCTTTAGAAAGGGAAGTGGCAATTTCAACTACTCTTTCCGGGTCAGTAACACGAATTACCGCATGAATTTTTTCTTCTAAAAGTTTGTTAATTGGATTCATTATTTTTTATCTCCGTTTTTCTTTAATTTAAATAAATTCAGGAAAGAACTTCCGTCATCTGTATCTGTTTCAATTACTTTTCCCAAGTCCTCTCTTAATTCCGAAATATCGTCATATTTTTTCAAAGTTCCGTCAAGCGCAATAGAAACATCTCCTGTTTCTTCAGAAACAACAAGGCAGGCACAATTTGAGGCTTCGCTCATCCCTATGGCTGCTCTGTGTCTCGTTCCGTATTTCCAGCTTAGTTTCGGGTCCTCTGTCAACGGAAGTAATACACCTGCCGCCGTAATTTTATTGTCAATTATTATCATTGCGCCGTCGTGGAGGGGTGTATTCGGGTGAAATATAGTCAATATCAGTTGGCACGAAATATCTGCGTTAATTTTTGTTCCGACATCCGAAAACAGGTAATCGTTTTCATATTTCGCAAATACAATCAATGCTCCGCAATGTACTTTGCTGCAATATTTTACTGCTTCAATAACTTCGTTAATTACAGTATTCTCTCTGTCTGATTTTTTCCCCGAGAAAAATCCTCTGCTTAGAAATCCTGTTTGTCCCAAATAGCCGATTAATTTTCTTAATTCAGGCTGGAATACGACAACAAGACTGAAAACAATAATTGCAATGACTGTTTTCAGGAAAAAACCGATAATTGTAAGTCCGAGCAGACCTAAAACTTCACTTATACCCCACGCTACGAAAAGAACAACCAGTCCTTTAACGAATTTTTCCGAGTGAGTACCTTTAATGTACGTGTTGTAAACAAAAAATATGAAAGCAAAAATTATGAAAAGTTCAACGCAGTCCATAAGGTCGAGTTTTATGTGCTGTGTCATTGATTCCAATACATTTTGCGGAGTTAAGTGCATTTTAACCTACCATTTTCGGAATTACATCCGATTCAATTAATTGTTCGTTTGTTTGCCTTTTGATTATTATTTCTGACTGACCGTCATTTACAAGAACTGCTGCGGGTTTTAATACCATATTGTAGTTGCTTGACATTGAGTAACAGTATGCTCCGGTATTATAGAAGCAAATTAAATCACCTGCGGACAATTTTTGAAGAGTAACGTTCTTTAAAAGGATGTCGCCTGATTCACAGAATCGTCCCGCAATTGTTATTTCTTCTTTTTCTGCATCAGGATTATAATTTACGGCTTCTGCCGTATATTCAGCTCCGTATAGGGCAGGTCTTATATTGTCGGCCATTCCGCCGTCAACGGCTACATATTTTTTGCCTGCAGGAACCTGCTTTGAACTTCCGACCGTATATATTGTGACCCCTGCCGTTCCGACAATAGAACGTCCTGGTTCTATGTATATTTTTGGATTTTTGATATTGTATTTTTCGGAATTTATTTGTAATGAAGTTTTTATCGCTTCAGCAATTTCATTTACCGATACCGGCAGGTCTTTTTCGATATATTTTATTCCGAGTCCCCCGCCGATATTAAATTCGGATAATTCCTTTCCAAGGACATCTCTTATTCTTTTAGCCTCTTTAAACAAAACTTTTACGGCGTCATAATAAACTTCGGTTTGAAAGATTTGAGAGCCTAAATGTCCGTGTAAGCCGACCAAATCGAGATTTTTATATTCATTTGTTATGAGAGTTATTATTTCATCGGTTTGTGATAAGTCAAAACCGAATTTTGAATCCAAATGTCCCGTTTTTATGTATTCGTGAGTATGACATTCAATACCGGGGGTGACTCTTAAAAGAATTCTTGCTCTTTTGTTTTTCTTTTTGCAAATTTCATTTAGCAATTTTGCTTCGTAAAAATTGTCAACAGAAATTAAACCGACGTTATTATCTACCGCAAACTCAAGTTCGGATTTAGACTTGTTGTTTCCGTTAAAAATAACGTTTTTTAAGTCAAAATTTACAGATTTTGCAGTGAAAAGTTCGCCTTCCGAAACGCAGTCAAGACCAAACCCCTCGTTTTGCATAATTTTGAAGATAGCAGAGGTTGTAAAGGCTTTTGATGCGTACATCATTTGAATATTTGTGCCCTCAAATGCTTTTTTGAATGCTGAAATCATATCAAGAATGGTCTGATAATCATATATCATCAGAGGAGAACCGTATTCTTTTACAAGGTCGGAAACTTTACAGCCGCCTATTTCAAGGTTGTTAAATTCGTCAAATTTACATTTAACCGGTTTAATTGACTGATTAGCGGTCATTAAGGCACATTCCTTGCAAGCTTTTGTACATATTTATAATACCTTTAAATTATTAATTTTACAATATTGCAAATTAAAAAAAAATAATTAAAAATATAATTATGAAAAAATTTATTCTTATTACATTATTTTTATTTTTCGTATTTGCGCAAAGTGTTTCTGCAGATACTGACTGGGACGGATTATACAATGACTCTAAACCCTTTGAAACAAAGCTTATGTATGATATTGACCCGTTTCAGGATGAGGATAATTTTAAATATTCATATTCGCCGTATCCTCTTTTTAGGACGAGCTGTCATCTTTATTACAAAAATTTGCATATTCCGTCAGGGTATTATCACCTGACACCAAGAAAAATGAACGGAAGATACTTTGTTTTTTTCAAGACAAACGGAAAAGTTAATTTCATCATTCCGGTTGTAAGGAGAGAGGTTTCTCCCTCTCAGTATTATAAAAAATTTATGCCTAATCCAAAACTTACTATGGCACAGGCTTTTTCAAAAAAATGGATGAATTTTTGGGGAAGGGTGTTTAAAAATTCCGGCAAACAACCCCCTCCGCCGTCTTTCGTTGAATTATCCGATGTCGGTTCTTATTATGTTTTAAAACTTTATTTTCAGGAATTCTGTTACTATACTGTTTATAAAAAAACACCGTATTAAGTTTATTTTGAACATATATATTTTCACACAGTTCTTTGGAAAAGAGTAAATAGTATTTTACAAATGAATTTAAAATAAGTATAATTCTTTTATGAAATATATATGTGATTGTATTAATTCTTTGTTTTTTGATGTCGATTGTGTTAAATGCGGCTGTTCAAATGCAGTTGGTATTCCGTTCATAATCCCTTTTGACGGCAAAAATTTTGATATTAATCAGATAAACTCCAAAAGGATGGAAATTGTTGAAACTTTTCGTCAGGAAGTAGCTCCATACAGATGTCGAAGCTGCTATATGCTTAGAGAAGATTTAACGGGTGAAATTGATAAACCATTACCGAAAGAACTTGATCATATTTTTATTTCTAACTGGTTTCACTGTAACTGCGGCTGTATATATTGCTCAAATAGAATGAAAACAAAATTAAAAATTACAAAAAAATGTAAAAAAAGTGATTTCTATGATGCTTTCAATGCTGTAAAAAAACTGTGTGCAGAGGGATATATCGGCGAAAATACCAGAATTACAAGCATCGGTGGAGAACCTACGATGCTAAAAGAATATGACAAAATTATGTCACTTCTTTTAAAATATTCAAAAGGTCACGTAATAATTTTATCAAACGGTATTAAATTTTCAGACACAATATATAAAGTTCTGAAAAAAGGTAATGCAGAATTAATTATTTCTATTGATTCGGGCACACCTGAAATGTACAGACGCATAAAAAGAGTAAATGAGTTTGATAATGTAATAAAAAACGTCAAAAAATATCTCAAAGCTAATCCGGATAACAAAAATTCGGTATATTTTAAATACATTATGGTAAACGGATTAAATGATAACTGGACGGAATTGAGCGAATGTTTAAATGTGTCGAGAAAAATCGGCATAAATAAATTGTATCTTGATGTTGATTTTAATTCACAAAATCATAATCGTCCCGTTCCCGAACACTGGTATGAATTGTTTGAAAAATTTTTGGCTGTTCCTGATTTAGAAACATACATACATGACTATTGCAGACAAATTTTAGATAAAAAACAAGTATTCTGATTTTATTAATAACTGCCAGTAATCAGTTTTTTTATCTTATTTTTCATACGGGTCAGAAATGGTTTATTGAAATTTACAAAATTTGTTTTAAAGTTGCAGTTTATCAGACGGCAGCACATTTTGCATTTTTTTACGGCTGTCCTGCAAGCTTCAGCTTCTTTACCCGTCCAAAGTTCTTCCGGTGATTTTTCAAGAATAGAACCGACAGGCTTCATATTGAAGCATAAACGGACATCACCGTATGGGTCAACGGCAAAATTTGTTGAACCGACATCACATTGTATTTTATTTACAATACTTTCGGGGTTATTAAAAAAGTATTTGTATGCGTCTAACTGTTCATAAGAATTTGCAATGGAATGTCCTGCTCTTTTCATATCAATAAGATAGTCAATTAATTTAATTGCTTTTTCAGACATTCCTTTAATTGTTTCTTTATATTCTTTCGGAATTTTATAATTTGTTGTATCAAGTCCGGCTGTCACTGCGTATGCGTGAAATGAATTTTCATCCTCTATGAGCTGGAACATAATATGTTTCATTTTATTTTTAGTTGCATATTCGACGAGTGGTACAATTTCATCAAGGTTATCCGGAAGCATAATCGTTGCCAGATTTATGCTGAGATTATCATTTCTTCCCTTTTTGTTGTGCATTATTTGCCATATAACATCAAATATTTTTTGGGCGCTTTCTTCTCTTCCTCTTGAAGTGTCGTGAATACCTTTGTCTATAATAGAATTCAGAGATATATTTATGCTTTCAAGTTTGCTGTCTATGATTTCATCAACGTGGTTAATAAGAGAAAAACCGTTGCTCATTGTGGAAACTCTGAAACCTATGCTTGTTGCATAATCAACGAGTTCAAGTAAATCCGGACGTAGAAAAGGCTCGCCGCCAGAAAAACATATCCAGTATCCGTCGGGCAGCCATTCTCTTAATTTGTCAAATACAGCTTTCCATTGTTCTGTGTTAAGCTCTTTATCTTTTACTTCCGCAGGTGTTTGCCATTTTGAACAGGTTTTACATTTCATTTGGCATCTGTCCGTAATGTCAATTGTTACTATCTGTGGTTTTTCAAGTTTCTCTTTTTTCATACGGTCCTCTTTGACTTATCTTACTCCGCAGCTGATGTATTGTCAATTATACCGTCACTTTCATCTCTGAACGCTTTGTATACTCTTTCTGCCTGTGAGGGTGGTATTAAAAGCGCAATTTCGGGTAAGGTAAGTTGTGATAATTTTTTTATGTCGCTGAAATTTTTTCTTATTATCTTTTTGCTCTTGTCTGACAGACCTTTTATGTTGTCTAAAACAGAGTCTAAGCCTGATTTTTCACGTAATTTTCTGTGGTATGTTATGGCAAATCTGTGAGCTTCATCTCTTATTCTTTGGAAAAAGTACAACTGCTCCGAATTTTTTGGAAAAATAACTGGATTGCTTTGATTTGGAATAAATATCTCTTCTTCTCTTTTTGCGAGAGAAACAATGTTTAGTTCTTTTATATTCATTTCTTCTGTAACGGATATTACGCTTGAAAGTTGTCCCTTACCTCCGTCTATGATTATTAAATCAGGGAAATTTTTTTCATTGAGTTTTGATAATCTTCTTGT
>Ga0310696_10000660_pt1 | contig 52326 bp, 42 predicted proteins | sample AusTroGonzalo_MG_4_FD_203885 | JGI IMG/M metagenome (GOLD analysis project Ga0310696, IMG submission 203885) | Bovine rumen microbial communities from tropical cattle in Woodstock, Queensland, Australia - Gonzalo_02 (v2) (version 2) | ecosystem: Host-associated > Mammals > Digestive system >...
GCCCAGCGTCGCCGCGCCGGTGAAGGTGGCCGAGTTGCTGAGTTCGCTGCCGGTGTTGCCGCGTTCGACGACGTTCTTGAAGTAGAGCGAGTAGGAAAAGAGCACGGCGCCCTTGCCCTTCTCGGGATGCTTTTTCGGCATTTCGCCGTTTTCGAGGCAGACGATCGGGTTGATCAGCCGCACGTCCAGCACCGGCGGATCGGCGTGCTTGACGCCGTCCTCGTCCTCGTAGTAGCTCTTGCCGATGAAGGTGCGGCCGAGGACGTTCTTGGCGATGTTCTGGTATTCGGGATACATCGACACCCGGTAGACGAAGGGCGCCTTTTCGCGGTTCACGATCTGGTGGCGGAGCAGTTTCTGGTAGTCTTCCTGATCGCGCACCGGCGTATTGACCATGGTCAGCGAGGCGCTGGCGGCGACGGTCGCGTTGCCCGACTGCTCCAGACAGCGGATGAAGCTCATGTCGAACTGCGGCGCGGTGAAGAAGCCGCCGTAGCCCCAGCTGGCGGTCGCGGCGTACTGCGCCGTTTCGAGGAGTTCGTCGACGAACATGTGTCCGGCGTTGTAGCCGAGGTTGAGCAGATTGACGCCGGGGCCGTTTTTCCACGCCAGATAGTCGAGGCCCCAGTCGCGCAGGTCGCTGTCGCGCAGTTCGTAGTAGTTGAGGCGGATGTTCACCTGCGGCAGCGGCCGGTCGAGCGTTTCCACCCAGCCGAGGGTGCGCTTGGCGGCGGCGCTCTGGTCGCGCCAGAAGATCGTGTTGGTTTCGCGGTTGACGTACGCCTTGCCGACGTCGGAGCCGATGCCGGAGTCGATTATCTCGGAAAACTGCGACGCCGCCCGGTAGCGCGGGGTGTAGGCGATGCGCGACACGCCGGTGCCGCTGATCGACGCGGGAGCGTCGCCGCTCTTGCCCTTATCCTTGCCCTTGGCCTTGCCGGGGCGGTCGAGCGCCTCGATGATCTTGTCGACGTACGGCATGAATTCCTCGCCGGTCGAGACGAGGAGCGCGCTGTGCCGCGGATCGCTCTCCGAGGTCACGCGCCGCACCGACGAACTGCGGTTGTAGCGCAGTATCGCCGAGTTTACGAACGGCAGGATCTCCGCGGCGGAGACGAATTTGAGTTCGTAGATCTTGCTGACGAAGCGCACGTGCGCTTCGTCCTGCCGGAGCCGGATCGTCCGGGACGATCCGGAGTCTTCCGCCGCCGTCGCCGCGACCGTGCCGGAAACCAGCGCGGCGGCGCACAGCAGCATGCCGTAACGAGAATTCATGAACTTGCCCTTTCTGGATTGGGGATTTCTATGCTGCAAATTTCGATCACAGGAAATTCACGCTGAGCACGTACACCCGGCCGTCGGCGCGGGCGGTGACCACCCGGAAGAGTATTTCCTGATGGAACTCCTTGCCGGATTGCGCGTTGGTCTTTTTCATCCGCACCGCCCAGATCTGCGGCTTGAAGGCGATCGGCATTTCCAAGGTGGTGACGTAGCGGAACGAGACCGGTTCGCCGCGCGCTTCGATTATCTCGGCGCGGAATTTCTTGAACTGCTCGGGGGTGAGCTGGCTCTGCCCCTTGGGCGCCATGTTGGCCACGAAGGTGTCGCCGTCGCCGCGGATGAAGCAGCTCAGCATCTCCTGAGCCAGCCGGTACTCCGGCGACTGCCGGACTTCCTCGGTCGTTTCCTGCGGGGGCAGTTCGCGGACGACGGTGCATCCCGTCAGCAGCGCCGCGAACAGCGGAACGGCGATAAGCAGGCTCTTGCGGATCATTTTCGCGTCCTTCCGTTTGTTAAATCCGAAAACAATTTTAAGGAAAAGTATCTTTGCCTTAAAGATAATTTTGCATAATATAACCCGCGAAAACGGATTTTACAAATTTAAAATCGCGCGGGGATGAATTTTTTCGCCGTTTCCCGGGGAAGCGTCACACGGTCGCGAGGACGCCGATCCGGGTGAAGACGAGACGGCAGTCGATCAGGTTGGGGGTGATGCCGAGCAGCGCCGCCAGCGCCCGCCGGTAGGTTTCCAGCTGTTCCCGGTAGTGTTCGACGAGCTCCGGGACGCCGTCGGCGTCGGTCTGGTTGCTCTTGTAGTCGATTATGCACGCGTGCGCGACCGCGCCGCCCTCGCGGCGGATCTGCACCCGGTCGAAACATCCGGAGACCAGCGTGGGAGTCCCGCCCGCGTCGAGCACGACGTCGAAGCGCCGCTCCCGCCAGAGTTCGCACTCCTCGTCGAGCAGTTTCCCGATCTCCGCATTTTTTTTGCAGGCTTCGTAGTGCGCCAATATCGCGTCGTCCGTGCCGGGGGGCGGGGTGAAATCGCTCCAGCGGCCGATCGACTCGAAGAATTCGTGTATCTTCGTCCCGAGGAGCTCGCCGCCGTCGGCGCGCGGCAGCGTGAAGTGCAATTTGCGCTCGCCGTCGAGCTTCGAGGGGGTGGCGCGCCCCGGGCGGCGTTCGCCCGGCCGGAAATCCACGCGCAGCGGCGCGCAGTGCGGCGCGGCCTTTTTTTCCGCCGTGCCGGGGGCGCCGAAGGCGCGCCGGAGATAGGATACGGGCTCCGCTTCGGGAGTGCCCTCCGCCTGCGGCAGTCGGCAGACGGGCAGCGCCCCGTCCGTCGGGAAGAGTCCTTCGTCCGCGAAGCAGGCGTCGAAGAGGAAGTCGGATATGAGGTACGACGCCTGCGCCTCCGCCATGGAGCGCCGGCCCTTGAAGCCGCGCGTCTCCTTCCACTCGGGGTGATAGAGTTCGCACTTCTTCTTGCCGCGCGGCGGCAGCTGGACGTATGTTCCGAAGCGGGCGCGCGTCAGCGCCACGTACAGCGCGCAGAGCTCCTCGAAACAGCGGTCGGCGTGGTCGGCCTCGACGGCGGCGGCGACCTGCGGATCGCGCATGCCCTCCTCGCGCGGGCGGTTGAGCAGCCACGCGCGTCCGTCCCCGTCCGTGCCGACCACCATGCCGGAGGCGTCGGGCTTCTTCCAGTTGCCGATCCCGCCCCACGGATCGAACATGGGGTGGAAGACGACATCGAAGGTCAGCCCCTTGCTGTGGTGGATCGTCAGCAGCCGCAGTTTGCCCGCGACGGCGGCGGCGGGGATCTTCGCCTCGACGGCGAGGTCGCGGAAGCGGAGAAAGTCGCCGTTCCCGCCCTCGGCGTCGAACTTTTCGGCCAGCGCGAGCAGCATGTCGGTGCTGCCGTTTTCGACCGGGAGCCATTTATCCGCCGATCCTTCGCCCCACGAGACGCTGCGGGCGTTGAGGCGCGACAGCACGCGGCGCAGAAAGCCGTGGATGCCGCGTTCGGCGATCAGGTTCCGCCACGCCGCCTTCTTTTCCGCGTCGTCGGGGATGACGTCGCGCATGAGCCGGTTCATCGCGGCGACGCCGCCCGCGCCCGTGTCCGCCGGGTGCTGGAGCCAGACGCCGAAGGCGAGCAGCGAGGCGACGAGGGGATCTCCGGCGATGCTTTCGTCGCCCTCCCAGACGATCGAACCGGCGAGTTCCGGCGCGATCGTCAGCAGCGCGTCGCGCAGCGCGATGCCGTTCTTCTTGTCCCGGACGAGCACGCCGCCCGAGAGGCCGCGCCCGAAGAAGTCGAGTTCGCCGAGTCTGGCGACGATGATCCGCGCGGCGGCGGCGGTGAAGTCTTTTACGTTCGGAGTCAGCGCCAGCACCTCGAATTCGCCGGGCACGGCGATCTTCGGCGCCGGTTTGTGGTCGCGGAATATCCCGAGCCAGCGCTCCCGCACCGTTGCGAAGGGGCTCCGGCCGTCCGGCAGTTCGCGCACCGATCGCCCGAAGATGTGGTTCAGCGCGGCGCAGATGCCGGAACCGTAACGGTAGGATTCTTCGAGGCGGTCCTGGGCGAGGTGCTCCGCCACTTCGCCCATGAGTTTGCTGTCGCCCTCGCGCCAGCCGTAGATCGCCTGCTTCACGTCGCCGACGATGAAGAGCGAGTGATCGCCCTCGCCGTTGTCGCCGGATATGGAGTCGAGCACCTCCCACTGGTCGCGCGAGGTATCCTGAAACTCGTCGATCAGGAAGTTCATGAAGCGGGAGTTGGTGCGGTATCTCATCTCGTTGAGGAACTCCTCCCCGGCGCAGCGGGAATCTTCCGTCAGCAGCTGGGGCAGATCGGCGAAGTTGATGCGTCCGCGCCGCAGCATCCGCGCGTCGTAGAGTTCGAGGTAGTCGTCCAGCAGCGTCCGCAGCGCCGCCGTCCGCCGGGCGCATTGGCAGAGCAGTACGCGGCGGCCGTTTTCGAACAGGGTGCGGAGGGCGGAGAGGTTTTCGGGGGTGTACTCCCAGCCGCGCTTGTAGCCGCTCGGGGCGGTCGCGGGGAAGTCGTCCAGACACGACAGGAATTCGCGCAGGAGCTGCTGTTCCCCGCGGGTGAAGCGGTACTCCGCCGAATCCGCCGCGGCGCAGGCGCGCAGAAGCGGGCCGAGGTCCTTCCGGTAGGTTTTTTCCGGCCAGGGGGCGCGGTCGCAGATTTCGAGCGCCGCTTTCCGCGCGGCGGCGTCGACGGGGACGAAGCGCGCGAACTCCCCGCCCCAGAAGTGCTCGTCGTCGCGGTATTTGCGGAACTTCATCGTCCGGGCCAGAAGCTCCCGGCAGCTGTCGAAACAGCGCTTTTCCTCGTTGCCGAAGCGGCTTTCGCGGCAGGCGGCGAGGAGCTCCCCGGAGGCGGCGCCGGAGCTGCCGAAAAGTTCGCGGGTGAGCCGGTCGCTTTCCGCCTTGCCGCCGGAGCCTTCCGACAGTTCGACCGTCCCCGGCAGTCCCAGTTCGACCGAGTAGGCGCGCACCAGCCGGTAAAAGAAGCTGTCGATGGTCGAGATGTTGAGTTCGCCCATGCTGCGGATCAGCTGTTTCAGGAGTTTTCCCAGCTCGTCCGCGGTGACGTCCGCGAAGGCGTCGGTGTGCAGTAGATCGTGGAATTTTTTGACCGGCTCGCCCATGTCGCCGCCGCTTTTCAGGGCGTCGCCGAGCGCCAGCAGCATCCGCGAATAGATCTCCCCCGCCGCCGCCCGGGTGAAGGTCAGCGCCACGGTGCCGCGGAGCGCGGTTTCGGGCGCGCCGAGAAAGGTCGCCAGAAGCCGCGTGCAGAGGATCTCGGTCTTGCCGTATCCGGCGCTGGCGTTGATGGCGATCGAATCGGGTTTCCAGCTGCGGTTCATGATCTCTCCGTGTCGTTTCCGGGGGCGAGGAAGCTGGCGGCGGCGATGCCGCACCCCGGGAATATTTCGAGGTCGCGCTTCACGGGCGGCCAGAATATCCCGTCGACGAAGATCCGGCGCAGCGTCGCGTCGGCGCACTTCGCCGCGGATTCGAGAAAGCCGGGGCGGTCGAGTTCCGGGAACGGCGCCAGCCCGGTCCTGGTCATTTCGAGCGGCAGATTGAAGTATCCGGCGGAGATCTTTTCCGCCGGCGGCACGACGCCGTTCCCCTGAAGCGTGTGGCGCGCCAAAAGCACGTAGAGCGGCAGCTGGAGATCCTTCCAGTAGGCGGTCTTGCCGTCGTCGCCGCGCGGCGGCGTCCGCCGCGCATCTTCGCCCCATTCGGGGGCCTTGGCCGCGAAGTGGGTTTCCGCCGGGGCCGCCGCCTTGGCGCCGGTCTTGTAGTCCAGCACCCTCATTTCGCCCGTCTCGTCCCGGAAGTCGATGCGGTCGATCTGCCCGCTCAGCGTGACGGCGTCGCGCCACGCTTCGGCTTCCGCTTCGGGGAAGATCGCGCGGTAGAGCGTGCCCCACGGCAGCCGGAGCGGGATCTCGGTGCCGACGATGCGCCACCCGGCGGCGAATTCGGCGGACTGGACGGCGGCGAAGTACTTCATCGATTCGGAGAGCATTTCGCACTGCAGTCCGACCAGACCGGGGGGATCGTCGCCGAAAACCGCCCGCATCCGCCGCCGGAGCAGTTTTTCCATGACGGAAGCCAGCTCGTCCGCGTCCGTGCGGCCGCCGCGGGGGCACTCTTTGAGGACGTCGTGGGCGAAAGTGCCGAAGGCGGCGTCGTCCAGTTCCGGCGGCTCCGTATCGCATTTTTTGAATCCCAGCACCTGCTCCAGATAAAAGGTGAACGGACAGCTGAAGTAGTTTTTGAAGCCGGTGATCCGCATCCGCTTCGGCGCTTCGCGGCGCGGCAGGAAGGTCGACGCCGCCCCGTCGCGCACCGGCGGCTCCTCGACGAGCTCGTCGCGGAAGACGAGTTCGATGCGGCGCGGCAGTTCCCCGGCGGCGCACTGGAAGAGCAGCCGGGCGGGGAGCAGGTTTTCGCCGGACTGCGAATTGCGCCCGCAGAGGATGTAGAGGTCGCGGCTGACGGTCAGCGCCTTGAAGCGCAGCGCGTCGGCGGCGCGCCGCCGCTCGCGCGTCATCATGCCGAGCTGCGCCCGCGCCGGATCGGGCAGAAAGAGGTCGTCGCCGTTGCCCGCGGAAAATCCGGAGTCGTTGAACCCCGCGATCAGCACGGTCCTGTCGCTCCGCCACGGTATTTCCAGAAAACCCACCGCGTCGACCGCGTCGGGCGGAGCCTCGCGGAGCCGGATCTTCGCCGCCGCCAGACGGCGGCGAAGCAGCGTCGGCAGCAGCGTCCGGGGCATCCGGACGCCGGCGAGTTCGGCGGCGACCTGACGGAGGCTCTGCACTTCGCCGTCGCTCAGCTCGAAGTCGAGGTGCCGGAGCGTGTTGGCGTTTCCGATCTCCGCCAGTATGGCGAAGGCCTCCGTCATCGCGTCCGCGGCGTCGGTCAGCCGGTCGCGCCACTCCCCGCGGAGCCGGGCGAGTTTCTTGAGGTCCTCCGCGGCGGCGCCGGGGTTGTCGGCGAGCAGCGCGTCGAGGAACTTCGCGTCGCGGACGAAGTACTCTTGGCGGAGCTCGTCCAGAAGCTGCAGCGCCTTTTCGGGATCGCCGACTCCGGCGACCTTCACGGCGTAGTCGGAAAAGAGCGGCGATCGCCACACCGCCGTTGCGGCTTCGATCGTGTCGTCGCGGCCCGTTTCGACGATCGAAACGAGGAGCTTCGACCACGGCAGTTCCGGCAGCGGGATCTCGCGCGGGACGAAGATCTCGGGCGTCTTTCCGCCGCCTGGGATGCGGGCGGCGAGTTCGGCGCAGCTTTCCAGCGCGGAGGCGACTTCGGGATCGAGCACGGCGATGGCGCCGGGGGGAGCCGCCGCCGAGTTCACGAGTTCGATGATCTTTTTCGCCTGCTGGTCGGGGCGCGGAACGACGCGGAGGCGCTTTTCGACGTCCAGCTCGATGGGGACGTCGTTCCAGAATGCGGGTTCGGGGCACCCGAAAGCGTCGAAGTGTTCGCGGTACTCCTCCGGAGCGTTCACCCAGCATTCGACGGCGACGCCGGAGTTTTCGAGGAAGCGCCGCGGCGCGCCCGCGAGGTCGGCGCAGTCGATGAGGACGATCTTTTCCACCTCCGGCGGCAGGTGCGGATGCTCCGCGCCTTCGAGCATCGCGACGGCGGGATCGGGCAGCCCGCCGGCGATCCGGGCGAGGTTGCGGAGATAATGCTTTTCCAGCTCGCGGAGTTCGGCGAAGCGGCAGAAGCGGATCTCGGAGTTTTCACCGGCGCATTCGCGGCAGAGCCGGTCCAGCGTTTCCTTCGCGCGTTCGAGGTCCAGTCCCTCGGATGCGAGGGCGGTGCGGCACTGCTGGATGCATTCGCCCCAGCCGAGCAGCATCTCGTCCGCGGATTTGAAGCGCTCCAGCACGTCGTTGCGGAAAAGTTCGGCGAAGTCGCGCCCGTCGGCGGCGCGCAGCGTTTCGAGCCACGCCAGCATCGTCTGCGTCGGCGTCGCGGAAGCGGGACGGTCGATCAGCTGCTCCGGCATGGACACGTGGAAGTTGACCGCCCCGCCGGAACCCGCGCAGGCGAGGGCGATCCTCTCGCGGAGCAGACGCCCCGCTTCGGCGGTCGGCGTCACGATCCGCAGGTGCGAAAAGTCCGTCGGGAAAGCGCCGCGCCCGAGTTCGCGCAGTTTCGCCGCCGCCGTCTCCGTCGGGGGCAGGCGCCAGTCCAGAAATTTTACCGAGATGTTGCGCATACGTTCCAAAAATACCCCGTATCCGGCAAAAGTCAACCGCGTTTTGCGAAATTTTGCTTGCACGCGGGCGGATGTAGTGTTATATTCCTATATAATAATGAAATCGTACCGAAAGTAAAGTGCTTCCGGTAAAAAAACTTTCGCGAGGAACGGCAAACGTCATGAGCAACAACAAAGAGGCAATGCGCTGGCTGCTTTCCGAACTGCCGAAACTGCGGCAGGAGGGGGTGCTGGACGACTCCGCTTCGGAGTCGCTGGCGAAGTACTGCCACAACGAACTCGATCTCAAGCCGCCGCTGCGGCGTTTCATCTACACCTTGTTTTTCATCGGCGCCGGGATGATCGCCGCCGGGTGCGTGCTCTTTTTTCACAATTTCTGGTACAAGTTTTCGCATTTTCAGCAGCTCGCCATCTGCGCCGTCCCGGCCGGGCTGGCGCTGATCGTGGGGCTCTTCACGATCCTGAAGCAGAAAAATCAGGCGTGGCGCGAGTTTTCCGCCGTGTTCGCGGCCGTGGCGCTGGGACTGCTCATCGCGATGCCGCACCAGATCTACCACACGATCGGCAGCTGGCGCGAGGTCTACGCGGTGGCGCTCTTCACCGCATTGCCGTTCATCTACATCTTCAACAGCATCGCGCTCACGAGCGTCTACATCTTCATGCTCTTCGGGATGTGCCACTGGCAGAACAGCTATCCGCTGCCGGGGGTTTTGGCGGCGATCGGCGTGATGCCGATGCTCCACTTCCACATATCCCGCACCAGTCCGGACCGGGTGTGGTCGCGCTATCTGACGATCCTGCTCGGCGGCTTCGCGCTGTACTACAGCGGCTTCAACTGGTATCCGGCGTTGAGTTCGCTCGCGCTGACGGGCTCGATGCTCTACGCCGGGTGGACGCTTTCGGAGCGCAACGAGGCGCCGCTCCGCAATCCGTGGCTGGGGGTGTCCTTCGTATCCATGCTGGCGCTGCTGGCGATGGCGGGTACGGACGTGCGCTTCTTCCAGATCGAGCGCGGCGTTTCCAAAGGGGCGCTGTGGGCCTACTGGCTCTTCACCGGCACGGTGCTGGCGAACAACATCCGGCTCTTCCCCAAGAGCCGCCTCGACGCCAAGCGCGTCTGCATCGCGCTGGCGGTGCTGCTGCCGCTCGCGCACCTCTGCGGCGTGGACGCCCCGGCGATGAAGTTCATCTTCAACATCTTCCTCGGCGTGTACGGCGCGGTGCTGATGCTGGACGGCTTCAAACGGTCGCGTCTGCTGACCTACAACGGCGGCATCGCGATGGTGCTGCTGCTGATCGTCTGCCGCTTCTTCGATACGGAGCTGAGCCGGTTCACGCGGGCGATCGCCTTCATCGTCATCGGCGCGGTGCTGATCGCGGCGAACTTCATCTTTTTCCGCCGGCAGCTGAAGCAGGGGAGGTAAAAAATGCTGACCAAACCCAATCTCATCCGCCTGATCGCCTTCACGCTGTTCTTCGCGGGGGCGCTGTACTATCCGGTGCGCGAAGTCGTCTCTTACGAGCGTCCGCGGACGCCGCCCCGGATCTTCCGCTTCCAGGTCGACGGGGCCAAGCTCAACGAAAAGGATTTCGAGATCCGGCCCAAGGTCTCCGGCCGCTGGCAGTGGGTGGACTACATCTTCCCCCGCGCCGAAAAGGCGAACAAGCTCCGGCTGAACCTCAAGCCGTCGACGGAGCCGGGCGCGCCCAGACTCAACTACGTCTACTATCCGATGAGCCGCGACCTCGCCAAGGAAACGCTGCCGCGGGTGAAGAACGGCGAGGCGGAACTCGTGATCAAACTCTATCCCAACGGCCGCTGGCGCATCTGCGAACTCGTCGTCGACGGCGAGCCCGTCAAGGAGCGCAAGCTCGGCGGCGGCGCCAGATGAGCCGCGGTGGACAAACGGGTTTTTGAAAAGTATCTGCGCCGGTGCGGGGAACTTCCCCGCATCGGCGTTTCGTCTTCCCGCGCGGTGGTGATCCCCGCGTACGACGAGGCGGAGGAACTGCCGCCGACCTTGGATTCCCTCGTCCCGGCGCTCGCCGCCGCGCCGCGCCGCGTCGCCGTGATCGTGGTCGTGAACCACCCCGCCGGAGCTTCGGAAACTTCCTCGCTCGCGACTTTGCGGATGCTCGAAGCGCGCAAGCGCGAGATGCCGGATTTGTCCGTGCTGTACGCCCCCGGACTCGCGGGCGGCGTGGGCGCGGCGCGCAAACTCGGCATGGATTCCTTTCTGGCGTCGCATACGGCGGAGAGCGCCGACGACGCGCTGATCTGGTCGCTCGACGCGGACACGCGGGTGGAAAAGGAGTACTTCGCCCGCGTCGAAGATGCTTTCAATGATCGCCCCGACGCCGGCTTCTGCACGCTGGGATTTCGCCACGAGCCGGGGGCGACGCCGGAATTGGAGCGCGCGATCCGCGAGTACGAAGCATACTTGCGCGACTACATTTCCGAGCTGCGCCGCGCGGAGTCGCCCTACGCGTTTTACAGCATAGGTTCGGCCTTCGCGGTGCGCGGCGGCACCTACGTCCGCGCCGGCGGCATGAAGGTGCGGAACGCGGGCGAGGACTTCTACTTTTTGCAGGAGTGCGCCAAGTGCGGCGGCTTCTTCGAGCTTCCCGACGTGCTGGTGCACCCCTCGGCGCGGCTCTCGGGGCGCAACGCCTTCGGCACCGGCCCGGCGCTGGAAAAGATAACGGCGGGAAAGGGTTTGAACCGCATTCCCGCCGCCGCTTTCGCCGGATTGCGCGAACTCGTCGCCGCCGCGAAAATCCCGGAAAACCTCGCCGATCCGGAGCGTTTCGCCGCCGCCGTGCCGGAGGAGGTGCGCGCCTTTTTGAATTCCTGCCGGTTTCGGGAAAACTGGCACCGCATCCTCGCCAACACGCCGCGCGACGCTTCCGCGCGGCAGCGCGCGTTCCACCGCTGGTTCGACGGATTGAAGACCTTGCGGCTGCTCCACGCGCTCGCGGAGAACTTTTGAACTAGCGCCCGAGCTTCTTCCAGACGGGTTCGAGGTCGACGATCCGGCGTTCCCGCGCCGCCTGGTCGATCGCGAGCGCCAGCACCGCGCTTTCCAGACCTTCGCTGCCGCTGCACTTGGGGAGCGCCCCCGTGGTCATGGAAGCGAAGAGCTCCTTCATGATGTAGGCGTCGCCGCCGCCGTGGCCGTCCGCGCTCTTGAAGGTGATGAGATGCTCCTCGTCGTCGCCGAGGAAGCGGTATTTGATCTCGCGGTTGTAGAGCTCGACCGAGATCGTCCCCTCGGTGCAGCTGAAGTACATCCGCCGCGTCGGCATCGCGTTGGACATCGTGCACTGGAACTGCACCCGGATCTGGTTGCGGTACTCGAAGATCGCCACCTGATTGTCCATGAGGTCCTTGTCCGAGGTGAACGGCGACGGCACCGCGTGCGGATCGCGCCACTTGGCGAAGACCGCGTGACCGTATTTTTCGTGGATCCACTCGTTCTCGGGGGTGAAGAAGTTGCGGCCGCCGAAGCTCGCCACCGTCGACGCCTTGGATTGGCAGAACCAGTTGATGAGATCGAGGTCGTGACAGCACTTTTCGAGGATGTGCGGCCCCGAAATCGCGCTGTTGCGCCGCCAGTTCATCATGATGTAGCCGCCGTGGTAGGGGGCGACGTTCTCGTCGGCGTTGATCGAGAGGATCTTGCCGAATTTGCCCGAGTCGAGAAGCTCCTTGACCTTGCGGTAGATGGGCGCGTAGCGGAGCACGAACCCCGTCGCGAAGAGCTTGCCGCTCGCCTTGTAGGCGTCGTAGATGTCGACGCAGTCCTCGATGGTGGTGCCGATGGGCTTTTCCGAAAAGACGTGCTTGCCCGCCTTGAACGCGGCGAGGATGTGGTCGTGGTGGAACTTGTTGGGCGAAAATACCATCACCCACTCGACGCCGGGGAAGTCGATCGCCTGTTGCGCCGATTTGCAGCACACGGTGTCCGGAGATTCCCAGGTCTCCTTGACGAAAGCCATCTCGCTCGCGTCGGGATCGAAGATCGCCGCGATCTCGACCTGACGGTTCGAGTCGTTGAGCAGGTTCTGCACCACCTTGCGGCTGCGGTTGCCGCACGCCAATACCGCGACTTTGATCTTTTTTTCCATTATACGACCTCCGTGGATTTGGATTTTTAACCTTGCGCTGTTATAGTATATACTGCGTGAACGATAAAAAAAATGGATAAAAACCGCATCGACAATGGCAAAAAACATAATCATCGAAAATACCGGCGGCGGACGCCGGATCCACCACGCGGTCGGCCACGGCGACGACATCCACCGCAGATACGGCTTGTGGATCATCGGCGGCTCGACCAACCGCATCAAACCGGGGAGCTTCGACCGGCCGCTGCGCACCTTCGACTTCTACAACCTCTCGCATCTGGTCGAGGGGAGCGGCAAGTGCGCCTTCGAGGGGGGCGGCGAACGGGTGCTCGCCCCCGGCGACTGCGTGGCCGTCACCCCGGGGGCGGTCCACATCTACGGCAGCACCGACGACGTCTACGTGGAAGATACGCTGATGTTCCAGGGCCCCGTGGCGGACATGCTCGCCGACGCGGGAGTGCTCCGCTCGGGAGTCTACCCGCTCGGGGCGCTGCGGCGCGTGCGCGAGATCGCCGAGGCGGCGCGCGATCCCTCCGTTTCGGCGCAGATCAACGCCAACGGAGCCTTGCAGCAGCTGTTGCTCGACATCTACAATCTGCACCGCCGCAGAAAGTCGGGCGGCGACGCGCTCGAAGAACTGCTTTCGGCGATCAAACGCTCGCCGGAAAGGTGGTGGACGGTCGGGGAACTGGCCGAGATGGCGAACCTCTCCGACGACCAGCTGCGGCGGGATTTTCTGCGCCACACGGGGATGCTGCCCAAAGCCTACATCGAACAGTTCAAGATGCACCGGGCGGCGGAACTGCTCCACGGCGGGGCGTCGATCGGGGAGACGGCGGAAAAACTCGGCTACCGCGACGTCTACCACTTTTCGCGGCGCTTCAAGGTGCGCTTCGGCGTGGCGCCGGGGCGCTTCCGCACCGGCGCCGAACACCCCGCCGAACCGGGAAAATGATGAAAGATGAAAGATGAAATGGCGCTTCCGCCTTCGCCCTGCGGGCTTCCGCCGTCGTGCTTCGCACTATGGCGTGACAAGACGGCGTGACAAGGACGCGTATGCGGGCGACCGACCGCGTACCGGCGGATAGGACCAATAGGACATATAGGACATATAGGACGGGCGTGGTTTGGGGAATTACCGCAAACATCCGCCGCCCGATGAATGCGAGGCGGTCGCCGCCGAGCGCGCAGCCGGACGTACGCGAATTTGCGCCGTGAATTTAAAACGGCGCAAAAACGCCCGATGAATGCGAGGCGGTCGCCGCCGAGCGCGCAGGGGTTTTTCCCCGCGGGACGCGGCGCGGTGGCTGCCGCGCCGTAAAGCCCCGATCTCCCCGCCCGCGCTCGTCGCAAGCATTTGCAACAGGCGTGTTTGCATTTCCGAAAATGCCGGACTATATTTTTTGCAGACAACATTTTGTTTTGCGCCGGAGGTGTTATATATGACATACATGGAACCGTTTGATCTCGTCATGATCCAACTGAGGCTGCTGATGGCGGCGGGTTACGCGTTCGCGGTTTGGGTGTATTGGAAAAAGCCCGCTTACCGGTCGGCGATCGTGAAGGGCGTCCTGCTCTGGGCGGCGCTGTGGTTATTGCTCGCCATATTGTGGACGGCGGATTTTCTGCGCGGGAATTCGGAGGTGTTCGAGGGGCTCTGGTGGGTCGGACTGCCTCTGAACCTTGTGGTCGATTCGAAGATATTCCGGCGTCTTTTCGGTTACAAGACGCTGTATTTCATGGCGCTGTTTCTGTTTTTCGTGAACTGGTGCTGGGTTTTCGCAACGCTGGCGATAGGCGTGAAAGCCATCCGCCGCCGGATCGTCCGCCGGTGAAGGTGCTTTGCGCCCGGTGCTTTGCAGAATTTGACCACGCAGGTCGGACAGGTCGGACAGGTCGGACGGGTCCGACTGGCGGTCGTTGTGTTCAAGTCGTTTGCGGGCGCGTCAGCGCAGCAAACGGATCGTCAGTCGAACTACTTCTTGAGGCCGAGTTTGGTCATGCGGTAGTTCATCATCCGGGGGGAAACTCCGAGTTCGCGGCCCGCTTCGGAGAGGTTGCCGTGGCAGTGTTTGACCGCCTGCATGATGAGTTCGCGTTCGTAGTTGTCGAGCATCGCGTCGATCTTCGGCTTGGCGTCGTCGCCGGGCGGATTCCACTCGCCGCCCTGCACCTGAAGCGAGGGGGGCAGGTTGTAGCTGTGGACGCACTCGTCCTGCGAGGTGAGCACCGCGCGTTCCATGCAGTTTTCGAGTTCGCGCACGTTTCCGGGCCAGCGGTAGTTCGTCAGCAGGCTCACGGCCGCGGGGGTGATCTTGGTGATGTGCCGGTTGTACTTGAAATTCATCTTTTCGATGAAGTGTTCCGCGAGCAGGATTATATCCCCCTGCCGCGCGGCGAGGTCGGGGATCATGATCGGGAAGATGTTGAGCCGGTAGTAGAGGTCTTCGCGGAAGAGCTTCTTTTCCATCAGCTCTTCCAGATTGCGGCTGGTGGCGGCGATGAAGCGGACGTCCGAGCGCAGTTCCTCGTTGCTGCCGACTCGCGAGAAGGTCTTTTCCTGCAGGAAGCGCAGGAGCTTCACCTGCGTCTGGAGCGACAGGTCGCCGATCTCGTCCAGAAACAGCGTGCCGCCGTCCGCCGCCTCGGCGCGGCCGATCCTTCGCGTCACGGCGCCGGTGAAGGCGCCCTTTTCGTGGCCGAAGAGCTCGCTTTCGACCAGATTTTCCGGCAGCGCGGCGCAGTTGAGAGTGATGAAGGGCTTGTCCCGCCGCGCGGAAAGCTCCACGATCGCGCGCGCCATCAGCTCCTTGCCGGTGCCGCTCGCGCCCCGGATCAGCACCGTCGCGTCGGAGGGGGCGACCTGCCGCAGCTGCCGGTAGATCCGCCGCATTTCGCTGCTGTTGCCGACGAGCTTGCCGGGATTCCCGCTCAAAAGGTCGCGGAGCTTGCGGTTTTCTTCGAGCAGCGACTCGCGTTCGGCGCGCATTTCGAGGCACTCCGCCGCCGCGTCGGCGGTGATCCCGGCGACGATCTCCAGTATGGCGGCGTCGCGTTCGAGGTCGTTTCCGTCGCCGACCGGGCGGTCGATGGACAAGGTGCCGATGATCTCCTTGTGGTGAAAGAGCGGCACGCAGATGAAGGCCACCGGATACGGATATTTGTGCATGCCGGTCCGGTTGAGGAAGCGCGGATCCTTGGCGAGGTCGGGGATGATGTGACTGCGCCCGGTTTCGGCGACGTGGCCGGTGATGCCTTCGCCGATGCGGTAGAGCCCGAGCTTCTTCTGTTTTTCGTCCAGGCCGCGCGAGGCTTCGATGCGGAGGGTGTCGCCGATGAGCAGCGCGAAGGTCCCGCGCAGCATCCCCATGCGTTGTTCGAGGATGTCAAGCACTTTTTCGAGAAGCAGATTGACATCACGCTCGTGGATGATGACCGAACAGACCTCCTGAATCATCGATATTTCAGGTGATACCGTCTTCTTCATCTTGGGGATAATATATCCCCGCGGCGGCGCTATTTCAAGCGGGCGGCAATGCGCTCCAACGCCCGTCTGGTCGCCGCCGCTTCGCCGAAGGCGGTCAGCCGGAAATACCCCTCGCCGCAGGCCCCGAAACCGCTCCCCGGGGTGCCGACGACTTCACAGGACTTAAGCAACCGGTCGAAGAAGTCGAACGACTTTTCTTCCCCGGGGAGCTTCCACCAGATGTAGGGCGCGTGTTCGCCCCCGTAGACGGTGTATCCGCACTGCGCGAGGCCCGCGCGGATGGCGGCGGCGTTGGCCATGTAGCCGTCGATGACGGATTTGATCTGCGCCCACCCGGTCTCGGAGTACACCGCCTCCGCCGCGCGCTGGACGACGTAGCTGACGCCGTTGAATTTGGTGCTCTGCCGCCGGAGCCACATTTTGCGCAAGGTTTCGAGTTCCTTCGGCACCACGGTGACGGCGCAGCGCACCCCGGTGAAGCCCGCCGTTTTGGAGAAGCTCCGGAACTCCACCGCGCATTCGCGCGCGCCCGGTATCTCGTAGATCGAGTGGACCAGCTTTTCGTCCCGGATGTACGCCGAGTACGCCGCGTCGAAGAGTATGACGGAACCGTTTTTCAGCGCGTAATTCACGAACTTTTCGAGCGTTTCGCGCGTCAAAACGGTCCCGGTCGGGTTGTTGGGGCTGCACAGGTAGATCACATCGACCGGACTCTTCGGGAGCTCGACCTGAAAGCCGTTTTCGGCCAGCGCGGGCAGGAACTCGACTTTGCGCCCCGCCATCAGGTTGCTGTCGAGATAGACGGGGTACACGGGATCCGGCACGGCGACGCGGACGGAGGCGGAAAAGAGCTCCTGAAAGTTCGCCACGTCGCACTTCGAGCCGTCGCTGATGAAGACTTCGTCGGGCGAGATCTCCACACTGCGCGGGGCGTATTCGCCGCGGGCGACGGCTTCGCGCAGGAACTCGTAGCCCTGTTCGGGGCCGTAGCCGCGGAAGGTGGACCGTTCGCCCATTTCGTCCACCGCGCGGTGCATGGCGTCGATGACCGCCGGGACGAGCGGAGTCGTCACGTCGCCGATCCCGAGTTTGATGATCTCGGCGCCGGGGTGGGCGGATCTGTATTCGGCGATCTTGCGGGCGATGGTCGAAAAGAGGTAGCTTTCCGCGAGTTCCGCGTAGTGAGGATTGAGGATCGTGTCGTTCATTTTTAGTGGATCTCCCCCGTGAATATTTCGTCGGCGCTTCCCGTCATGAAGACGCGGCCTCCGTTTTCCCGTTCGATGAAAAGCGATCCGCCGTCGAGCACTATTTCCGCCCTGACGGCGGCGTTGCGGCACTTCTGGGCGGCGACCAGCGTGGCGCAGCTGCCGGTGCCGCAGGCGGCGGTGACGCCGCACCCGCGCTCCCACACCCGCATGCGGATGCGGTCGGGGGCGAGCATCTGGGCGAATTCGATGTTGCAGCGGTCGGGGAACTGGGGATCGTGTTCGAGCACCGGTCCCCACTTTTCGAGCTCGACGGCGGCGATGTCGTCCACGAAGATCACCGCGTGCGGATTGCCCATCGAGACTGTTTCCGCCGTGAATTTCCGCCCTCCCGCCGCGAGCCGGATCGAACCCAGAAACGGCCGCGCCGGGCCCATGTCCACCGTCACCGTGCCGTCATCATGGACGACGGTCTGGACGATCCCGCTCAGGGTGTGCAGGGCGAAACTGCGGCCTTTGCCGAGGCCGTGCGACAGGATGTACTTCGCGACGCAGCGCGAGGCGTTGCCGCACATCGCGGCCTCCGAGCCGTCGGAGTTGATTATCCGCATCTTGAAGTCGACGCCGCCCAGCGGGGTGACGATCACCACCCCGTCCGCGCCGATGCCCTTGCGCCGGTCGCACCATCTTACGGCGTCGACGCCCGCTTCGGACTCGACGATCACGAAGTCGTTGCCCAAGCCGCTCCACTTGCCGAATCTCATCAATGGATCTCCTTTATGTAAAAGTGCAGTCTTCGATCTCGGCATCCCCCATATCAGCAAATGGTGTGCCAAAGTGTTTTTCCGCAGGCGGCGCGGTTGTTGTTTTACAAAAAATGTAAAGCAAGCGTGAAAGTATTTACGAAATATGTAAAACTCTCGGATGCGAAAATAGCGCGCCGGAGTTTTTTCCGCCGTGACGGCGCTTCGTTCCGGCACTTTGGCACGGCTTTTGCTGTAACAATGACAGAGCGTTTTTTTATCAAAAAAAAAGAGGTACGATCATGAGCAGCACCAGCCGCCGCACCGCCGTCGAAGCCGTAGCCGATGTCAAGATCCCCGCGCCGGGAGCGGCGCACTCCGCCGGATTGCAGGATTACGGCGCCGACGTCTTCAACCGCGAGGCGATGCGCGAGTTCCTTTCCAAGGCGACTTGCGAAAAGCTCTTCGCGACCATCGACCGCGGCGAGGCCCTCGATCCCGAGATCGCCGGCGACGTCGCCCACGGCATGAAGGAGTGGGCGCTGAGCCGGGGCGCCACCAGCTACACCCACTGGTTCCAGCCGCTCACGGGCGGCACCGCCGAAAAGCACGACTCGTTCCTCGAACCCGAGGGGTGCAAGGCGATCTTCGCCTTTTCGGGCAAGAACCTGATCGTCGGCGAGCCGGATGCGTCGAGCTTCCCGTCGGGCGGCTTGCGTTCGACCTTCGAGGCGCGGGGCTACACCGCGTGGGATCCCACCAGCCCGGCCTTCATCAAGCGCCACGGCAACGGCGCGACGCTCTGCATCCCGACGGCGTTCTGCGCCTACACCGGCGAAGCGCTCGACAAGAAGACGCCTTTGCTGCGCTCCATTCAGGCGCTCGGCGCCGCGACGCGGCGGCTGATGAAGTGCTTCGGCCTTCCCGATGACGAAAAGGTCACCGTGACGCTCGGACCGGAGCAGGAGTACTTCCTCATCGACAAGCACTTCTATCTGCAGCGCCCCGACCTCGTCCAGACCGGGCGGACGCTCTTCGGCGCGCCCCCCGCCAAGCACCAGCAGCTCGAAGACCACTACTTCGGTTCGATCCGGATGCGCGTGCTGAACTTCATGACCGAGGTCGAAGAGGAGCTGTGGAAGCTCGGCATCCCCGCCAAGACGCGCCACAACGAAGTCGCCCCCGCGCAGTTCGAGCTCGCGCCGGTCTTCGAGGAGCTGAACCTCGCCTGCGACCACAACATGCTCGTCATGGAAGTCCTGCGGCAGACGGCGGAGCGCCACGGCCTCGTCTGTCTGCTCCACGAAAAGCCCTTCGCGGGGGTGAACGGCTCCGGCAAGCACAACAACTGGAGCGTCAACTACGGCGGGCGGAATCTGCTCAACCCGGGCAGCGATCCGCACCAGAACGCGATCTTCCTGACCGTACTGTGCGCGATCATCGAGGCGGTCGACCTCCACGCCGATCTGCTCCGCGCCGCCGTGACGGGGGCCGGCAACGACCACCGGCTGGGCGCCAACGAAGCGCCGCCCGCCGTGATCTCGATGTACTTGGGCGACCAGCTCGCCGACGTGATCGACCAGCTGGAAAAAGGCGAACCCAAGTCGAGCAAGCACACCTCCGCGATGCGGATCGGCGTCGACGCGCTGCCGCCCTTGCCGCGCGACGCGACCGACCGCAACCGGACGAGTCCCTTCGCCTTCACCGGCAACAAGTTCGAGTTCCGCGCACCGGGTTCGAGCCAGTCCTGCTCCGGGCCGAACGCCACCTTGAACGTGATCGTCGCCGAGGCCTTCGACCGGATGGCGGCGGCGCTCGCCAAGTTCGGCAAGAAGGATTTCCACGCGAAGCTCCAGAAGCATCTGCAGACCATCGTCCGCGCGCACAAGCGCATCGTCTTCAACGGCGACGGCTACACCGACGCGTGGCTCAAGGAGGCGAAGAAGCGCGGACTTCCCAACGCCCCCGCGACCATGGACGCGCTGCGCCGGCTCAACGACAAGGCCAATCAGGCGCTCTTCAAAAAGTACGGCGTCTTCACGGAACGGGAACTCGGTTCGCGCTTCGAGGTCTTCCTCGAGGACTACCACCGCAAGATCCGCATCGAAGGCGAAGTCGCCTTGGAAATGGCGCGGACGATGATCTTCCCCGCCGCCGGCGAAGCCTTCGCTTCGCTGTGCCGCGCCGCCGCCCACGCGAAGAGCGGCGGCGTTGCCGCCGGGACGAAGTCGCTCAAGGCGCGCGCCGCCGACGTCGGCGCCAAGCTGGACGAACTGGAATCGCGCGCCGCCGCGCTGGAAAAGGCGCTCAAGGGCAAGCACGAGGAGATTCTCGCCGCGATGAGTGCAATGCGGCAGACCGTGGACGCGCTGGAAAAACTCGTCCCGGACGAACTGTGGCCGCTCCCCAAGTACCGGGAGATGCTCTTCGTATATTGAACGGGGGATAGTGCACCATGTCCGATGCGGTCAAACACGAATGCGCGGTGGCGATGCTCCGGCTGCGCCGGGACGCCGGATACTACGAGCGCAAATACGGCACGCCCTGCTACGCGCTGGACAGGATCGCGCTGCTTCTGGAAAAACAGCACAACCGCGGGCAGGACGGCGCGGGGGTGGCCTCGCTGCGGCTGGATCCCGAGCCGGGGACTCCGGCCTACCGGCTGTTGAAGTCGGCGGCGCCGACCAACCCGCTGGCCGATCTGCTCGACAAGCTCGGGGCGGAGCGGGAAAAGTTCTCCGGCGAACTCCTGCTCGGGCATCTGCGCTATGCGACCTTCGGGCGCAACGACATCGGGTGCTGTTACCCCTTCGTGCACGAGAGCACCTGCCTCGGGCGGATGCTGCTGCTGGCGGGGAACTTCAATCTGACCGACAACCGCGAGATGTACGAGCGCTTCATCGCCCTCGGACATCACCCGGCGAGCCGCGCCGACGGGTATCTCTTGCTCCAGACCATCGCCCACCACCTCGAGAAGGAGGCCAACATCAACCCCGACACCCCCGATCTCGTCAAAGTGCTCCGTCAGGCGCTGAACCCGCTGGACGGAGCCTTCACTTTGTGCGGCATGACCGGCGCGGGCGACGCCTTCGCGATCCGCGACTCCCGGGGCATCCGGCCGGGGTACTTCTACTTCGACGACGAGGTCTTCGCGGCGGCGAGCGAACGCCCCGCGATCCAGGCGGCCTTCAACCGCGCCTCGGCGGAGGTCATGGAACTGCCCCCCGGCAAGGCGGTGATCGTCCGCAAGAACGGCGAAGTCGCCATCGAGGAGTGCCTCGATCCCGCGCCGCGGCGCGGATGCGTCTTCGAGCGGATCTACTTCTCGCGCGCCAACGACGCGGACATCCACCGCGAGCGGCGCGAACTGGGGCGGCAGCTCGCCCCCGCGATACTGGAGGCGGCGGGGCACGATTTCGAAAACAGCGTGTTCAGCTACATCCCCAATTCGGCGCAGGTCTGTTTCCACGGACTGCTGGAAGAGCTGAATCGCCGCGCGCTCGGCTCCGGGCACTGCGTCCGCTTCGGGCAGGTGGCGGTCAAGGACGCCAAGTTCCGCACCTTCATCACCGACGCCGCCCACCGGGGCGAAATGTACCGTCACGTCTACGACGTCACCTACGGGCTGGTGCGTCCCGGCAGCGACACGCTGGTGGTCGTCGACGACTCGATCGTGCGCGGCAACACCATGCGCAACGCGATATTGCCGATGCTCGACCGGCTGGGGCCGCGCAAGATCGTGGTCGCCAGCAGCGCGCCCCCCGTCAAGTACCCCGACTGCTACGGCATCGACATGGCGACGGCGGAGGAGCTGGTCGCGTTTCAGGCGGCGGTGGCGATCCTCGAACGGCGCGGCGACGGGGAGCTCATCAACGAGGCCTACCGCCTCGCCCAAGCGGACCTCGCGGGCAAAAGCGGCGAGATGCGCAACCGCATGCGCGCGATCTACGACGCCGTGCCCGAAGCGGAACTCGTGCGCGGGATCGCCGAACTTCTGACTCCGCCGGAGCTGAAGGCCGAATTCGAGGTCGTCTACCAGAGCTGCGAAGCGCTCCGGCACTGCTGCCCCGACCACCGGGGCGACTGGTATTTCACCGGGGACTACCCGACGCCGGGAGGCGTCGCGGTGGTGAACCGGGCGTTGATAAACTTTATGGAACACAATCATGAAAGAGCTTACTGAAATGGTCTCCGAGTGGCGGGCGCGGCGCGAAGGGAACGCCTTTCTCGCGCTCGCCGACGGCACGGTCTTCCGCGGCCGGTCGGCGGGGTACGCCGGCGACGCCGTGGGCGAAGCGGTCTTCAACACCGGCATGACGGGGTATCAGGAGATACTTTCCGATCCGTCCTACGCGGGGCAGTTCGTGACGCTGACCTGCCCGGAGATCGGCAACTACGGCTGCAACGCCGAAGACATGGAGTCGCGCGGGACGTTTCTGCACGGCTTCGTGATCCGGGAGCTCAACATGAGCTCCAACTACCGCTCCGAGGAGGAACTTTCCGCGTTTCTGATCCGCCGCCGCATCCCCGCGCTGGCGGGGGTGGACACCCGGGCGCTGACGCTGCATCTGCGCGACTGCGGCAGTCAGAAGGCGTACCTGCACGTCGACGGCTCCGCGATGACTCCCGAAGCGGCGGTGGAGCGCGCGCGGGCGTGGTGCGGCCTCGACGGTCAGGATTACGTCAAGGTCGTGACGACGGAAAAGCCCTTCGAGTGGAGCGACGGCGGCAAGTACCGCGTCGTCGCCTGCGACTTCGGGTGCAAGTACAACATTCTGCGGCGGCTCGCGGCGCACGACATGCGCGTGACGGTGGTCCCGGCGCGGACGACGGCGGAGGAGATCCTCGCGATGAAGCCGGACGGGGTGTTCCTTTCCAACGGCCCCGCCGATCCGGCGGCGGTGACCTACGCGATCGAGAACATCCGCGCGCTTCTGGGCAAGGTGCCGCTGATGGGGATCTGCCTCGGCCACCAGCTGCTCGGACTCGCCTGCGGCGCGAAGTGCTCGCGGCTCAAGTTCGGCCACCACGGCTGCAACCACCCGGTCAAGAACCTCGCGACCGGCGGCGTCGAGATCACCAGCCAGAACCACAACTACGCCCTCTCGGAGCTGCCGGACGATCTGGAGACCACCCACGTCAATCTGAACGACGGCACCGTCGAGGGCATCCGGCACCGCAAATATCCGGCCTTCGGCGTGCAGTACCACCCCGAGGCGGCTCCGGGACCGCACGACGCCGACTATCTTTTCGACCGATTCGTAAAACTTATGGAGAAATAGCATGGGCACCAAACACATCTTCGTCACGGGCGGCGTGGTTTCCAGCGTCGGCAAGGGCATCACGGGAGCGGCGCTGGCGATGCTGCTCGAAAAGCGCGGCTGCCGCGTCGTCATGCAGAAGCTCGATCCGTATCTCAACGTCGATCCCGGCACCATGAGCCCCTATCAGCACGGCGAAGTCTTCGTCACCGACGACGGCGCGGAAACCGACCTCGACCTCGGCCACTACGAGCGGATCGCGGGCGTGAGCTGCTCCAAGGCGAGCAACTACACCTCGGGGCGGATATACAGTCAGGTGATCGCCCGCGAGCGCGCGGGCGGATACCTCGGCGGCACGGTGCAGGTGATCCCGCACATCACCGACGAGATCAAGGCGGCGATCCGCAGTCTGGAATCGGAGGACGCCGACATCGCCATCACCGAGATTGGCGGCACCTGCGGCGACATCGAGAGCCTGCCGTTTCTGGAAGCGGCGCGGCAGTTCAAGCTGGAGGTCCCCGCCGGGGACGCGATCTTCCTGCACCTCACGCTGGTCCCGTACATCCGGGCGGCGGGCGAACTCAAGACCAAGCCCAGCCAGCACTCGGTGGCGACGCTGCGCGGTATCGGCATCACGCCGGATCTGCTCGTCTGCCGCACCGAGATCCCGATGGAGGAGGAGCACAGGAAGAAGCTTTCGTGCTTCTGCAACGTGCCGGAGCGCTACGTGATCGAAGAGCTCGACGTGCAGAACTCCATCTACGAGGTGCCGCTGGAACTCGCGCGGCAGGAGCTCGACACCAAGGTGCTGGAACTCTTGCGCATGGAGCGCCCCGCCGCCGATCTCGAAGAGTACAAGAAATGGCTGGACGGCGTGCTCAATCCCGAGACGCAGTGCACCGTCGCGGTGGTCGGCAAGTACATCCGCCATCAGGACGCCTACAAGAGCATCTACGAGTCGCTCCACCACGCGGGGATCAGGCACTCGTGCCGGGTGCGCCTCAAGAAGATCGAAGCCGAGGAGTTCGAGACCGGCGACGCCGCGACGCTCCTTTCCGGGGCCGACGCGCTGCTCGTGCCGGGCGGCTTCGGTTCGCGCGGCGTCAACGGCAAGGTCGCGGCGATAAGGTATGCGCGCGAACACGACCTGCCGTTCCTCGGCATCTGCCTCGGCATGCAGTGCGCGGTGATCGAGTACGCGCGGGACGTCCTTGGCTGGAAGGACGCCGACAGCAGCGAATTCGCGCCCGAGACGGGCCACCCGGTGATCGACCTCATGGAGTCCCAGCGCAACGTCCATGACAAGGGCGGCACGATGCGGCTGGGCGCCTACGACTGCACGCTCGCTCCCGGTTCGCTCGCGGCGAAACTCTACGGCAGGACGGACGTGAGCGAGCGCCACCGCCACCGCTACGAGTTCAACCCCAAGTTCCGCGCCGAACTCGAGGCGGCGGGGCTCCGGATCGCCGGGACGAATCCGCAAAGCGGTCTGGCGGAGATCGTGGAACTCCCCGAAAAGCGCTTCTTCGTCGGGTGCCAGTTCCACCCGGAATTCAAATCCCGCCCGCAGCAGCCGCACCCGCTCTTCGACGGACTGATCGCGGCGGCGCTCAAGAAAGGATTCTAGAAAAATGCCCAGACGCACCGACATCCAGAAGATACTGATCATCGGCTCCGGTCCGATCGTCATCGGGCAGGGGTGCGAATTCGACTACTCCGGCGTGCAGGCGTGCAAGGCGCTCAAGGCGGACGGCTTCGAGGTCGTGCTGGTCAACTCCAACCCGGCGACGGTGATGACCGATCCCGAGCTCGCCGACCGCACCTACATCGAACCTTTGACGGTGGACATCCTCCATGAGATCATCCGCCGCGAACGCCCCGACGCGATACTGCCCACATTGGGCGGCCAGACCGCGCTGAACCTCGCTATGGAACTTGAGGAAAGGAACATCCTCAAGCGCTATCAGGTGGAGCTCATCGGCGCTTCGGCCGAGGCGATCCGCAACGCCGAGGACCGTCAGCGCTTCAAGGAGACCATGCAGAAGATCGGGCTCGATCTGCCGCGTTCCGGCTCCGCCCACTCCGAGAGCGAGGCGCAGGCGGTCGCCAAGACGCTCGGGACCTTCCCGCTGATCATCCGCCCCGGCTTCACGCTGGGCGGCACGGGCGGCGGCATCGCCCACGATCCCGAGGAGTTCGCGGTCATCGTCCGGCGCGGGTTGGAAGCGAGCCTCAACTCCGAGGTGCTGATCGAGGAGTCGCTGATCGGCTGGAAGGAGTTCGAGATGGAGGTCATGCGCGACAAAAAAGGCGGCAGCGTGATCGTCTGCTCCATCGAAAACCTCGATCCGATGGGCGTCCACACCGGCGACTCGATAACCATCGCCCCCATCCAGACCTTGACCGACCGCGAATATCAGGAAATGCGCGACGATTCGCTCAAGGTCCTCGCCGCGATCGGCGTCGAGACGGGCGGCAGCAACGTCCAGTGGGCGGTCGATCCCGCCACCGGGCGGCGGATCATCATCGAAATGAACCCCCGCGTTTCGCGTTCGAGCGCCTTGGCGAGCAAGGCGACGGGCTTCCCGATCGCCAAGATCGCCGCCAAGCTGGCCGTGGGCTACACCTTGGACGAACTGCGCAACGACATCACGGGCAGCACCCCCTGCTGCTTCGAACCCGCGCTCGACTACGTGGTGACCAAGGTGCCGCGCTTCACCTTCGAAAAGTTCCCCAGCGCCGACACCACGCTCGGCACGCAGATGAAGTCGGTGGGCGAAGTCATGGCGATCGGCGGGAACCTGAAGCAGAGTTTGCAGAAGGCGCTCCGCTCGCTCGAAACGGGGCGCTTCGGCTTCGGCGCGGACGGCAAGGACGCTCCGTTCGAGAACGCCTCCGACGAGGAGCTGGAAGCGGAGCTCCGCCGCCCCAACGCCCTGCGGCTATTTTACATCCGCGCGGCGTTCAAGCGGAACTGGAGCGTCGACAAGCTCAACGAACTCACCGGCATCGACCGCTACTTCCTGCGCCACATGGCGGAGCTCGCCGCCTACGAGGAGGAGATCAAAACGGCGGGCACTCTCGCGGGGCTCGCCGCCGACGAAAAGCTCTTCCGTCAGGCGAAGGAGTTCGGGTACGGCGACCGGCAGATCGCCTTTCTGCTCGGCGCCGACGAGGTCGCCGTCAGAAGTGAACGCAAGAAGCTGGGGATACTCCCCGTGTACGGCGAAGTCGACACCTGCGCCGGCGAGTTCGAGGCGATAACCCCGTACTATTACAGCACCTACGCCGCGAACGGCGCCGCTCCGCGCCCGCGGGACAAAAAGTCGATCATGATCCTCGGCGGCGGCCCCAACCGCATCGGTCAGGGCATCGAATTCGACTACTGCTGCTGCCACGCGGCCTTTTCGCTGCGCGACGCGGGGTACGAGGTGGTGATGGTCAACTCCAACCCCGAGACGGTCTCGACCGACTACGACACCAGCGACAAGCTCTACTTCGAGCCGCTGACGCTCGAGGACGTGATGAACATCTACGAGCGGGAAAAGTGCGACGGCGTGATCGTCCAGTTCGGCGGACAGACGCCGCTGAATCTGGCGCAGTCGCTCAAGGCCGCGGGCGCGAACGTCATCGGCACCAGCCCCGAGGACATCGACCTCGCCGAGGACCGCGACTACTTCAAGCAGCTCGCCGCGCGCATCGGCATAAGACAGCCCGCCAACGGCATCGCCCACAACGTGGAAGAGGCGATCGCCGTCGCGGAACGGATCGGCTATCCGCTGCTGGTGCGGCCGAGCTTCGTCCTCGGCGGGCGGGGCATGGTGATCGTCTACAAGGAAAAATACCTGCGCAAGTTCGTCGAGGAGGCCGCGCAGGTCGCGGAGGGCCGACCGATCCTCATCGACCGCTTCCTCGAAGAGGCGGTCGAGCTGGATGTCGACTGCATATCCGACGGCCGCGACACCGTGATCGGCGCGATACTGGAACACGTGGAACCGGCGGGCATCCACTCCGGCGATTCGGCGTCGGTCGTGCCGCCCATGACGCTCTCGAACGAGATCCAGCGGCAGGTGCGCGAGTACGCCCGCGAGTTCGCGAAGGAGCTCCACGTCTGCGGCCTCATGAACATGCAGCTGGCCGTCAGGGACGGCGAGATCTACATGATCGAAGTCAACCCCCGCGCCTCGCGGACGATACCTTTCGTCAGCAAGGCGATCGGCGTGTCGCTGCCGGGACTGGCGGCGCGGTGCATGACGGGCGAAAAGCTCGCCGGCCTCGGCTTCACCAAAGAGGTGAAACTCCCCTACACGGCGGTCAAGGAGGCGGTCTTCCCCTTCGTCAAGTTCCCGGGCGTCGACGTGGTTTTGAGCCCCGAGATGAAGTCCACGGGCGAGGTGATGAGCCTCGATCCCGACCGGGGGCTGGCGTACCTCAAGAGCCAGATCGCGGCGGGCAGCCGTCTGCCGCAGTCGGGGAATGTCTTCATCTCGGTCAAGGACGCCGACAAGCCGAAGGTCATCCCCATCGCCAGGAAATTGAGCGAAATGGGGTTCAACATCTACGCCACGCTGGGCACGTCGACCTTGCTCTACAACGCGGGGATCAGGACGCAGGCGCTCTTCCGCATCTCGAAGGGGCGGCCGAATCTGCTGGACCTCATCCGCAACGGCGAAGTGCAGTGGATCATCAACACCACCGAGCAGGGCGCTTCGGCGATGGTCGACGAGATATTGATGCGGTCGCGGGCGGTGGCGGCGGGAGTTTCGATCACCACCACGATCGCCGGGGCGACCGCCGCGCTGGAAGGCCTGGCGGACAAGCTGGAGTTCGGGCGCTTCGAGGTGTGCAGTCTGCAGGAGTACCACCGCCACCTGCGCGTGATGCGCTGACACCCGCCGGGAGCGGACTCTTGCGGTTCAGAGCCGCGGGTTGTCGAGGTACTCCGCCGGATTGTCGACGAGCAGGGCCTTGAGCAGTGCTTCGGCGTCGCTCCGCTCGCTGCGGATGCGCGCCGCCATCGTGCCGATCACATGCGCGTAGCCGGGGCCGCCGTGGATGGTCAAGAGGTTCTTGAGGCACACGTCGCAGGAGGCGAGCAGCTTTTTCCCGTACCCGTCGTCGGCGAGGCGGTAGAGCACTTCGAGCCGCTCCGCGTCGGAGGGGAAGCGCCCGTACGCCGAGCCGCTGGTGAACTCCTTGCCGAAGTTGTCGAACTCCACATACGCGCCGCGCTTCAAAACCGCGCGCATGTCGTCCAAGTCGAGCAGCACGTCCAAGTGGCAGAGGCAGATCCTTTCGGGGGCCACGCCGCCCGCTTCGAGGATGTCGATCACCTTGAGGGCGTGCTTCGCCCACGGATTCAGGTGGACCATGACGGGCGCTCCCGTCCGGGCGTGCGCCGCGGCGGCGGCGCGGAGCACCTTGACTTCCGCGTCGTAAAGCTCCTTGCTGGTGCCGATCTCTCCGATGATCCCGGCGCGGATGCCGGTGCCGTCGATCCCTTCGTCGAGCTCGCGCGTGAACTCGTCGGCGATCTCCCCGGCGCTCATCGCCGCAACGCGCTTCTGGTGCGCGTCGGCGGTGTAGAAGCCGCAGGCGGCGACGACGTTCAAGCCGGTTTTTTCCGCGAGCGATTTCAGAAACTTCACGTCCCGCCCGATGCACGGCGTCGTCACGTCGACGAAGGTCTTTCCGCCCGCGTCGGCGAAGCGCTTCACCTCGGCGACGGCGACTTCCCGGTCGTCGAGCCTCAAATTGTCGCAGAGCGCGTAGGGATCCTTCATCAGGAGGTCGTAGTGCCTGCGGCTCACCTTTTCGATCCACCCGGGATTCCGCGGCGAACGCTCGCCCGGATACTGGTTGCTTATGTCGATCAGCGCGTGCTCGTGCGGCGTCGTCACGCCGAGCTCCGCCTTGCCGATCACGCCGTTTACGGTCATTATGCCCATAGTTTCTACTCCACACCGGTTTCCCGCTTCGCCGTGAGGCGGGGAAGGATCTTGCTTTCCCACACGAGGATGAATTCGAATACGTCGAATTCGCATTTGTAGTCCGTTTCGTTTTCGCAGACGAAGGTCTTCAATTTCTCCCACTTTTCCGCCGCGCCGGTTCCGTCGCCCGCGGCGCACGCCGCGAGCACGGCGGCGATCCGCTTGCACAGCCGGGCGTGGAAGGCGAGGCACTCCCACGAGCGGCGCTGTACGAAGGGAAGCTCCTTTTCGAGGTTGCGCCGCACCGTCGGGAAGAATCCGTCGATGAAGTCCGGGATCGCGCGGTACTTAATGACGTTTTCCGCGCTCTTCACCGGATGCTCGCCCCGGAGCGTCGGCGGATCGAAGTCGCGCGACAGTTTTTCCAGATACTCCCGCGCCGCCTCGCCGTCCTCGCCGTACGCCGCGCAAAAATAGCGCTTCGCCCGGGCGGAAAAGTCGGCCTTGCCCGACCACAGAGCTTCGCCCATCAGCGCCGTGCCGAGCCCGTTCGGCAGGAAAACCCGCTGGTTCTGACAGCTCAGCATGCCGGCGAGTCCGAGTTTTTTCAGGTCGGCGACGTCCTGCTCCATGATCCGGGCGCAGGTCGTCCCCGCCGGATCGTTGAGGTAGTCCCACATGTAATGGTAGTCGAAGACGACGCACTCGCCGCCGAAGGCCTTCCGCCACGCCGCAAGGTACGGCAGCGCCGCCCCCGCCGCACCGTCCGGCACGAATCCGTTGCGGACGAAGGGTTTCATATCGTGCCCCGCGTCCTCCGCCGTCGGCACGGAGTAACTGCGGCGGATCGGCGCGAACGACAGCGTGAAGCGCTCCGGATGCCGCAGCTTCGCCGTGACGGGCGGCCACAGCAAATCGAGGTAGACGAGGAAGAATATCCTGGTGTCGAGTTTGGCGGCGGCGAGCTTTTCGTCGAGCAGATTCAAGAGTTCCACGTACTGGTCGGCGGGGCGTTTGCCGGCGCATTTTTCGCATTCGCACTGGTTGTTGGCGTGGTCCGCGAGCCAGAAGTGCAGACAGCGCAGCTGCGGATTGGCGCGGGCGAACTTCACGACCTCGTCGGTGAGGAGCTCCGCCGCGCGTCTGTCCGAGAGGCAGAAGTTGGTGTCGATGCCCGAACCTTCGAAAAGTCCGCGTTTGCCGTTGACGAGCGCGGTCAGTTCGAGTTTCGCCTGATCGGCTTCGTCGTCGCGGTTGGCTTCGTGCCACGCGCCGCTCGTGATGCCGAGGACCTTGGGGATCCAGCCGTGGCCGATGCGGTGGTGGAGCATCCCGCGGCGCGCGAGCTCGCGGTCGTATTCGAGCACGAAGGCGTCGATGTCCGCGTCCGCGAGCGGTTCCGGGGGCAGGCAGGGATTTTTCTGGTGCCCGTACCAGCGCCGGAAAGAAAACGCCGGGCGGAAAAGCTGGGTGAAATAGGCGTTGAAGCCGAGTTTGGGGGCGAGGTCGATCAGGTCGGCGACGTTTTCGTAGGACGCCGAACCCTCCAGACACAGCCCGCGGTGGCGGTACGCCGCGCGTTCGGAGACGCAAACCTTTATTTCGGAACTGTCGCGCTCGGGGACGAATTCGCCGTTCCGCCCCGGGCGGACGAAGGCGCACCCCGCTTCGCGGAAGAAGCGGTACACGCCGATCAGCACGCTGCGGGGATTGCTGCCGGTGATGAAGCCCGCGCCGTCTGCGACCTCGATGCGGATCGCGTCGTCGAACGCGGCGTCGGCGACGGGCGGCGGCGGCAAAGCGGGATCGAGCCCGATGCGGAGCGCGCTCTCTTCGGGCGCCGGGGCCCCGGCGGAGATCCGCGTTTCGCAGTCGGGATCCATGAGCTCGATCAGCCGGGAGAACTCCGCCGCGGCGAAGCGGCTCGTTTCCGACCGGTCGGCGACGAGTATGTTCCAGCGGATCTTTTTCATGCGGACCTGCGGTTCACTTGTCGGCCGTTTCGGCGAGGCGCGCGCCCGTTTCCACGCATCGGGCGCAGGGGACGAAAAGGACTTTTTTCAGCTCCGCGCACTTCTCCGAGCCGAGTTCGGCGACGAAGCTTTTCCGTACCTCTTCCGCGCGCGAAGCGCCCGCGATCAGCATCGCCGCGTGGAGCGCGCCGCAGCGCCCTTCCGGGGCGCGTCCGCCGCCGCAGGAAGCGAGCTGTGCGTAAAGTTCGTCGTGTCCCGTCCCGGATGCGACCGCCTGCGCGCAGTTGTGCATGCGCGGCGACGCCGAAAAGAGTTCCAAAGCCTTGTTCATGGTCTCAACCTTCGAGTTGCGGCGGGGTTGGTCCCGCCTCCTTTTTCCGGCGGCGTCGGATCACCAGCGCCTTGACTCCGTAGTAGGTCAGCGGAGTCATCACCGCCGCCAGCAGTCCGCCGCCGACGAAGAACGACGCCGCGAGGTCGCCGCCGAGCGAAAAGAGTTTGGAGTAGCTCTGCTCGTTGACCAGCGCGGACATGGCGTCCTTGATCTCCGCCCACGAGAGGTGCCCGCCGATCAGCTTGTTGCCGACGTAGCACTGCACGGGATAGATGAGGAAGATCGAGAAGTGGTTGGTGATCAGCGTGCCGACCACCGAGCCGATCTTGCTGCCCTTGAGCAGGAAGGCCGTCGGTATCGACAGCACCAGCTGAAACCCGAACGGGATGGCGCAGCCGTAGAACATGCCGATGGCCCAGCCGCGGGCGATGAACTCCGGCGACGCCTTTTCGCGCACCATCTTGGCGTACAGCGAGAGATATTTGCGTTTCAGGTATTTGCCGAGCTTCATTTTCCGCCGTTTCCCGCGCCGTCCGTTTGCGGCGGCCGCATTCCACAAATATAGCACCGGCGGGGCGGATTTTCAATGCCGAACGCATCGTCCCCGGTCTTTTTCGCCGGTCAAACGGATGGATCGGTTGAAAAAACAACCGAAGTGGAGTACTGCCCGGATTTCACATCCTAAAGCGGGGGAGAGTCGAAGAGATGAAGAGAAGATCGGATTTCGTTTCGGTCGTGTCCGCGGTGACGCCGAATACGCTGCGCAACCCCGTGAGCGGCGAATTGCGGTGATTTTTCGAGAATGCAAAACGCCGTCCCGAGAGCCGGGACGGCGTTTTTTGTCCGCTTCACTCCGCTTTTTTCGCGCTTTCCGGAGCGGGGGCGTTCGCGGCGTCCCGCTCCGCAAGTTCGCGGGCGGCCGCGACCTCTTCCTTGGTGCCGATGCAGTTGATCGTCACCTCCTCGGTCACTGCGCTCGTGTTGAAGATCGACGGGCTTTTCTTCCGCCGGTACTGGAAGGCGCTGTCGCCGTTCCGGGCGCTCGCGTAGTCGCCGGTGACGACCGTCGATTTCAGGACCGGCGTCTTGGTCTCGTCGTCGATGCCGACGCGCTGGATCGCCACCGTGCCGCTGCCCGAGAGCGACTTTTCGCTCACCCCCTGCGCCAGCGTCTGCGCCGCGCCGCACCCCGGGAGCAGGATCGCCGCCGCCAACGCGGAGACCGCGCCCGCGATACGGAAGCTCTTGCGCTCGCCGAACTCCTCCTTCTTGCCCTTGTTCCAGTTCGCCACCGGGCGATAGTAGCCCGTGACGCGGCTGTAGATCTCGCACTTTTCACCGCATTTCATTATCGTTTCTCCTTCAGTTGTTTTTTTTCAACAGCGCCCAGATCGCCGCCGCCGCGTTGACGACGAAGCCGATCACGCCCGCCGTCACTCCCCAGTGGTGCTGGCGCGCGGCCTGCCAGTCCTCGAGCTTCTGGACGCGCTCCAGAAGCCCCGGCCGGCCGTTGCCGTGCAAATGCGCGTAATCGGTCTTGAGCTTGTTTTTGATCTCCTCGGTCCGCTCGTCCAGCCGGGAGAGCAGTTCGTCGCGTTCTTCGTCGGTCATTTTTCACCCCGCCGGAGTTCGAGCAGCTGCCGGTTCGCTTCCCACGCGATCCCGCCGAAGAGCCGGACGGCGTGATACGCGGCGAGTGCGGAAAGGAGCGGCGCGCCGTGTTCGACGAGCAGCGCGAGGAACATCCGGTCCGCTTCGCGCCTCGTCCACCCCTCCGGCTGGAGCCGGTAGATGAAGTCGTGCGCGATCCCGGCGGTGGTCGCGTGGCTGTCGCTGTTCGGGAAGACCACGCGCCAGAACAACCGCGGCACGCTCGCCCCGTCCGACTCGAAGTTGCGCGGGATGAGGAAACTTTTGCCGCCGTAGTTCACGCGGTACGGGTAGATCACCGTGAAGATGTTGCCGAAGTCGTCCTCTCGGTGGGTGCGGAAGATGATGTTGTTCATGCCCGCCTCCCGCCGTTCGGCCGGATCTTGCCGTCTTTATGCCGCATCATATCGTCATATCCTCCCGATCATGCCGTGGTGTTGGTGTTGTTGAACGCCGCCGTGAAGGTCGCGTTCGGGCAAAGCGCCTGAAAAGCCGAACGGTTTCCCGTTACCGTTCCCGGCGAGTTGTCGCTCCCCGCGCCGTACAGCATATAGTTGCAGTTCGTCAGGCTCCGCCAGCCGCCCGGATTGTTTGCCGCCCAAGCGTCGAGGTCGGCGGTCATCTTCCGACAGCGGTAGAACATATAGCCCGCGCCGGTCAGTCCGGACGGCAAACGCGGGATCGACATCAAAGACGCATTGCAGTCCTGAAACATATTCGAGCCGTTCGTCAAACCGTCCGGCAGAGACGCGAGCGGCAGTGTCGCCGCCTTGCAGCCGTTGAACATCGACTGTCCGCTCGTCAGGCCCGCCGGGAGGCGGTCGACGAGTATGTCCATGTTCGCGCAGTTGTAGAACATGCTGCTGCCGTCCGTGATGCTGCCGAGAGCCGACCAGTTGCCGTTGCAGAACGTGACCGCGCCGGGGTTGGTGGTCGAAGCGCGGAATCGGTACATGTCGCCGCTGACGCGGACGGTGTAACTCCCTGCCGCCGTGTAGGTGTGATTTATCGTCGTGCCGGAGTTAGCCGCCGTGGTACTTTGGCCGTCGCCCCATTCGATCACGCACCCGCCGCCCGAGTTCCAGTAGGGCGTGACGCCGTACTGCAAGTTGTCGGCGGTCACGGCGACCGTCAGCAGGAACGGCTCCGGCTTTTTCGCCGCCGCCTTCGCGCCGCACGCCATGAAAAACATGCTCATGTCAATCCTCCAATTCGCCGCAGACCATCATGCCGTTCCACACGCCGATGGAGTAGGAGCTGCCGCCCTCGTAAGCCGACGGACGCCCGCCGAACCACTCGAAGCCGCTGTCGTTGATGCTGACACTGCCGCCCGAGGCGACGGTGAAGCGGAGCCACGTTTCCTTCATCGAGCTTTCCATGCTTGCCACCGAGAGCGACGTGAGCGGCTGGGTGAAGGTGTACGCCGTGCCGCCGGACAAGACCGCGATGCTCGCGCTGGTGGCCTCGCTGTCGGTCGAGGCGACGAGCTCGGTGAGCACCGGGCGGGAGTTGACGCACACGCTTCCGGGATGGCAATTCAAATTGATGTTGCGAAGGGGATCGCTCGCCGAAATGTCGATCCCGGCTGAATGTACCGCGATAAATTGATGAATACCATCATATTCATTCATCAACTTCGCCGTGCCGCCTGACAGCACCACGCTTGCTCCGCTCGCGCCGCTGGCGACGATACCGCCGCTCGACACTTGGAACTGCACCCCGCCGCCGCTCACGGCGAACCCGCCGGAAGTGCAGCTCAAGGTATAGCCGCCGATCCGGGTGACGAATTCGGCGCCGCTCGTGATCGCGCCGGACTGGTGCACGTAGGCGCTGACGAACGCCTTGGTGGCGACCGTGTCCGGGGTGTGGACGTCGATGCCGGGATCGGGATCGAGCGTCATCCGCGCCCGGATTTCGAACGCGACGTTGATCAGCCGCCGCCCGGATTCGTCGAGCCCGTAAAGCTCGAACCGCGCGGATTTTTCGGACGCGCCGGCCACGCAGGCGAGAAACTCCTCCGTCGCGCAGTCCAGCGCGACCGTGACTTCTCCGCTGTTCGTATCGGCGGCGATCCCCTCGTTCGGCGTGCGGCACATCGGCGCGGTGTCGGCACGGAAGTCGTCGGCGACGGCCGCTCCCCAGGCGGCGATGCGGGAAAGGTCGGCGGGGGCGTTCCCGCCGTCGCGCAAGACGATCTTCCATTCGGCGTGCTCCTGATAGAAGAGCTCCGGCACGCACCGGGGGATCCGCTCGCCGGCGGAGTCGACGAATCGTGCTTCGTCGAGGTCGTAATAGTAGGTCTTCATGTTTCATCCTCCGTGTAAAATTTGCACTCGATGTCGCTGCGACAGCGCGCCGCGTAACTAAAAACTCCGGTCTTTTTGCACTCGATCCGATTGCCGCGGCAGGGGAGCCCGGCGAAGGCCGGAATCCCCGTGTCGCGCGCATGGACGCAGAGCACGCCGCCCTTGCGCGGTTCGATCTCCTCGGGCGGCGGCAGCTTCGCCGCGAGCGCCGCGGCGATTTGCCGAATTTCCGCCGCCGTGACGTTCGACGATTTGCCGGTCCGCATCATGAGCAGAGTCCTCCGCTGGACGTCGAGAACGGTACGAGCACATCCCTCTCGTTCCGGCGGCGCCCCCGTTCCCTGATGCAGCTGCCGCCGAAGTCGTAAATCGCTTCTCTCTCGGTGAAGGCGGCGTCGTCGGCGCGTATGCATTTCGCCGATGCGAAAAGCGTCGTCTGCACACCGTTGTAAGAGACGCCGCCGTACGCGTTGGAAACCGCACGGGCATCGGCGTCGGCGCGGTAGCTCGAATCGACGGCGACGGCCGACGCCGTGTAATTGCCCCCGACGACGGTGAGCGTGGCGGACATTCCCGATACCGCGACGGCGCGGGCGCTGCTTCCGGGGGAATTTACGGAGACGGCAGAGGCCGTGCAGTCGCGCAGATAAACGCTACTCGCGGCAACCCCTATCGCATGGGCGGTGGGGCTGCCGCCGCAGGACATCGTTGCCGTGACGCCGGCCGCGGCGTAACGCAGATAAAGGGCTTCGGCCAAACCGAAATTGGAGTCGTTGCTCTTCGATGCCGTGACGACTGCGGAATAGGCGTAGTCCGCATAGCATACGCAATGTCGCGCGGAGGCCCGCCCGACGTCGCCGAAACTGCCGCCGTAGAGAACGCCGCAGGAGATCATGTTGACCTTGCCGGAGCAATTGTATGCCGCGTCCGCCGAGTTGGGAGAATAGGAAGAATTCGTTATTTCGCAATTCACGGCGCAGCGGACTCTGCCCTCGTCGACAAGACTGCATCCCGAGCACGTCGGGAACGCATAGCCGCCTTCGTGCAGACGGAGTTTCAGATTGAAACAACAGCCGGCGGAATAGATGGCGTTTGTCAGATCGGTCTGCTCGTCCCAGCCCGTGAGGATCAGCTTTTCCCACACATAGTTCCCGGCGGGGTTCCACCGCGTCGGCCAGCCGGGATAGTCGACCGTGCCCCTGACCTTCAGCTGGACGTACGGCACGGCGGCGTTCAGGACGCAGAAATTGCAGGTGAGAAAACGCAGCGCGGTGTTCATGCTCCGCCACGGATTGTTCACCGAGCCGTCGCCGGAGTTGTCGGCGCCGCCCGCCACGCTGTCGCAGAAGAAGGTCAGCGCCGCGCCGCTCGTATAGGTGAGCCGGGCGAGGTTTTCCGGGTGGTCGCCGTAGATCGCCGACGAGTCGACCGAAACGACCGGGATCATCACCGTTTCGATGCAGGGTTCGAGGCGCATGATCGCCGCATATCCGGAGTTCGCCGTCATGTCGATGGGCGCGACGATCGCGCCGGAAGAGTTCAGAAAAGCCACATGCTCCATATCGTCACCCGAGGTAGCAGTTCATGAACCAGTTGAATTGTGCGACGCCGGCGGTGTGATCCTGCACGACGCGCGTCGGCGTACTTCCGCTCGACCAGATCACGCGCCCGAGCTGGTAATAGTACGCGCCCGAAGTGCCCCCGGCGGGAAGACTGGGGAACGAGCCCCCGCTCTGGTGGAGCGACGATATGGCCATCGTCGCGCCCGATACGATCGCGCCGCCCGAGCCGTACTGCGTCGGGGTGTATTTCAGGAAATAGAGCGCGCCTCTCGAAATCGTCTCCGAGTACGGCGGCAGCGTATATCCCCCCGCGCCGTTGACGACCGCGTAGCTGTCCGATCCCGTCGCGCCGTCGGCTATGGTCACGACCGCGGCGCCGGAAGTCGGCTCGGCGAGCGTGATCTTGAAGTAGCTGTCGTACCCCGCGGAGCCGACCGAACACGCGGCGTGCACTGCGGCGGGAACGGCGCGGATCAGCGTGCCGTTGTCCTTGCGGTCGATCCGTATGCCCGGACCGGCGACGGGACGCAGGGAATCGAGAAAGGGCAGCACCCGGTCGTTCCACAACTCGCGCCACGCGGCGAAGTCCTCGGATTTGGAAAGCTGTTTGAGATACATGATTCGCCTCCGGATCGGTGTCAGACGGTGCCGTACAAATCGCCGTCCCAGTCGTTTTCGTCGCCGCTCTGCGTCCAGCTCAGCCGCGCGATCCAGCATTTGCCGTTCCACGACACCTCGGCGTCGTCGCACTTCCAGTTGCCGCCGCCGATGCCGAAGGTGTTCGACGGGGTGCCGATCCGGTTGAGCGAGCCCGCCGCCATGCTGCCCGCCTGCGAAGCGGAGCGGAAGCGCGCCGTTTCGATGACGGTGTAGACCGCGAGATCGTAACTTTCCACCCCCGGCTTCAGGGGCGCCGCCAGCTGCCGCCAGCGGCCGTCCCCGTCGTACGGGGCGTCGGCGGGATCCCTGCCCCAGCAGTATTTTTTGGCGTCGGCGGCGGGGATCAGCGTGTTCACCGCCCCGGCGTACCAGGAGGGGAGCGAGTTCGTCCCCGCGGCGGCGAAGAGACAGTGGTTCCACTTCGTCCGGTAGTCGGGGTGGAACTCCAGCGGACGCGACAGCGTCGCACCGCGCAGCTGACAGACCTTCTTGCCCCAGGCGCGCCCCGGGACGCTGATCGTGTCCCAGTCCTCCGCGCCCTCGTATTTGAATTCGCACTCCCAGAGGCGTCCGTCGAGCGGTTTCAGCCGGATGCTTTTGAGCCATCCGGGATCGCCCGCCTCGTCGATGCGGTGCGCCGCCGCCAATGCCTCCATTTCGGCGCGGCTGCCGTGGTAGACTCGCGTGGTGACGATGGCGTCGGTGTCGCGGGAAACCGTGATCGAGTGAAATTTTTCGCCGTTCATTTTTCTGCTTCTCCTCGCCGATGTTGCCGCAGGAGTCGTTCCCGCGGCGGCAGAATGCCACAGTTGCGGCAAATGTCAACACCGCCCGCCCCCGTCCCGAAAAAAAAGCAAAAAAAATCCGCCGCAGTCGTCGCGGCGGATCGAAAGGCGGGATTTTCGGTTCGGGAAGGTCAGCGGCGGAGCGACAGCAGGATCACCCCCAGCAGAAAGAGCGCCAGCGCCGCGAGTTTGCGGCGGATGTTGCGCTCGCCGAAGATCAGCGCGCCGCCGAAGAAGCTGACGATGCAGCTCATCCGGCGCAGCATCGACAACAGCGAGATCTGCGCATCCGGCAGCGAGACCGCGTAGAAGTACAGCGCGTCGGAAAGCACGAGCACCAGCCCGATCGCCGGGATCGTCCACCGCCACGCGAAGGGATGGCGCCGCTTGAAGCAGATGCTCCGGATCAGCCAGGCCGCGCCGAGCAGCGCCGCCAGCCCCGCCATGAAGCCGATCTGCACCCGGTCGCGCGGCAGACGGCGGACGTTCATCAGGTACTTGTCGTAGAGCGCGCTCGCCGCGCCGAGCAGCGTGCCGGCGATGATGAGCACCATGCCGCGGCTGCGGAGCGGGAATCCCTCCAGTTTGCCGCAGACCGAAAAGACGCAGTATCCGGCGAAGATCACCGCCGCCGCGAGGATCTGCAGCAGAGTCAATTTCTCGCCGAAGATCAGCACGCCGCCGAGGAAAGTCCACAGGGGCGCCGTCGAGCGTACCGGCGACGCCAGCGTGATCGGGAGTTCGCGGATCGCGTAGTACGAGGTGATCCAGCTGCCGCCGACGAGCAGGACCTTGACCGCTATGAGCCCCGCTTCCGGGAGCGTCCCGCCGAGCGCGGCGGAGAAGTTCCCCGCGAGCGCCAGATACGCGGCGAATCCGGCCGTCCCCGCGCAGGTCGAAAAGAACAGCACCGGCATCACCGAGTTGTCCTTGAGCGCGTGCTTCTTGCAGATGTCGTAGAACCCCAGCGCCAGCGCCGACGCCAGCACCGCGGCCAGCCAGCCGATCTCCATTTGCGTTTTTCCCTTCCCGCCCGGATAAAAAAAAGACCATGCCGTCGGCATGATATCGGAAGAAATATACCATCCGCGGGGCGAAAAATCAAGGCGCCCGGGGGTTGAAAATCCGCGGCGGCGGTGTTAAATTAGAGTCGTTGAAGCGCGCCCCCGGGGCGCGCACGGGATCGCGGAAAACGGTATCGGAGAGGAAAAGATGAAAAAGAGTCTCTTGTTCGTGTTGGGCGCGCTCTGCGCGCTGGTCGTCGCCGGATGCTGCTGCGGCAAGTGCCAGAAGTCCGAAGCCCCGAAGGAGTGCCCGAAAGCGGAGTGCCCGAAGGCCAAGGAAGGCTGCCCGAAAGCGGAGTGCCCGAAGGCCAAGGAAGGCTGCCCGAAAGCGGCGTGCCCGAAAGCCAAGTGCGCCGAGAAGAAGTGCTGCCCCAAGTGCGCGTGCCCGAAGTGCTGCGCCGAGAAGAAGTGCTGCCCCAAGTGCGCCGAGGGCAAGCCCTGCTGCCCCAAGTGCGCGTGCCCGAAGGCCAAGTGCGCCGAAAAGGCGGAGTGCCCGAAGGCCAAGGAGGGCTGTCCGAAGGCGGCGTGCCCGAAGGCCCAGTGCGGCAAGAGATCCTGCTGTGCCGCCGCGGGCGGTCCCGGCAAGTGCGCCAAGCCCTGCAAGGCCGGGTGCAAAAACGAATGCGCCGGGCCGCGCAAGTAAGCGGCATCCCGAGCCGACTCGTCCCCCCCGCCGTGCGCGATGTGCCGCGGCGGGGTTTATTTTTCCATGAAGTTGCGGCAGTGGATCCGGCTGATCCGCCATTCGCCGCCGCGGCGGACGAGCGAGATCTCGACGTCCTCCTGAAGCGAGAACTTTTCCCCCCGGGCGACGCCCGTGACCGACGCTTCCGCCTCGACGCGCGCGGCGTCGCCGGATATGACGACGCCGTACCCGGAAAGTTTGAGATCGAATTTCAGGCCGGATTTGCGCAGTACGGTCAGCTTCGCCGGAACTTCGCCGCGCTCCAGCGAGCCCGCGTATTCCTGCCGGTTGAAGCGCACGTTGAATTCGATCCGGTCGTCGAGGAGCTGGTCGAGCTTGTGCAGTTTCACCGGGGCGACGGGCGGTTCGCCTTCCCTTATCGTGACGGCTTCGGCGGCGCGGTCGAGACAGCGGACGATCCGCGCCTCGTCGTCGGGGAAGAATATCCGCCACGCCAGAAGCGCCGCTCCGATCAGAGCGGCGATCCCGAGGAGTATGGCGGCGTTCCGGCGCGTCACTTGTCCTCAAGCAGTTGGAGCGCCGCTTCGAGCGTTTCCGGCGGCAGGGCGCCGAGCGTCATGAATTCGCGGCGCAGGTCGTCGGGCGTGCGCTTTGGCTTCTGCGCTTCGGCCTCGCGGCGGGCGAAGTTGCCCATGATCGCGGCCTGAAGCTCGGCGGCGAGGTCGGCGGCGGGCGCCTTGTCCCGGCCTTTGCCGCGGAGCGCCTCGGCTTCGGCAACGATGCGGGCGCACTCCTTTTCGGCGTGTGCCGAGAGCTTCTTCCACGCGGCGTCGTCCCCGGCGCGGGCGGCTTCGACCGACTGTTTGAGCTTCGGGAACTTTTCCAGAGTCTCCGGGATTTCCGCCGCAGTGTCGCCGATCAGGCGCGAAGCCTCGCGGGAGGCCGCGACGAACTCCTTCCATCTGGTTTTTCCGGCGGCTTTTTCCGCCTCGCGGCGGGCGGCGGCGAAGTCGTTTTCCGCCTTTTCCATCGCCCCCGCGAGTTTGCGGCAGTTCAAGGCGGCGAACTCCTCGCGGATGGCGCGGGCGCGGGCGGCCCCCGCCGCGGGATCGGCGGCGAGAGTACCGAGTTCGGCGATGAGCTCCCGGCCGCGCTGTTCCTTCTCGGCGAAGGCGGCGTTGCGGTCGGCGAAGAACTTGTCGAGCGCGGCGTTGAAGGCGCGGAAAAGTTCGCTTTCCGCGCGTCCCGCGCCGCCGATGGCGTTGTATTCGTTGCGCAGATTCTTGGCGCGGCGCACGTCGGTGAGCGTGGCGATCTCGTCGATCAGCTTGCGTTTCGCCTCGGCGGCGGCGGCGAAGCGCTTGTCGCGTTCGGCGAAGACGGCGTTGCGGGCCGTGAAGAACTTGTCGGCGGCGGCGTGGAAGCGACCGAAGAGTTCGCCCTCCTTGGCGCCGGCGCGGGGCAGGCTCTTCCACTTCGCCTGCAGTTCGCGGAAGGCCGCGCTGCCGGGGCCCCAGTCGGTGCGCGTCGAGCACTCCTCGGCGGCTTCGCAGAGCTTGAGCTTTTCCGCCGCGGCGTCCTTCTGCTCCTGACGGCGGTTCGAGAAATATTCGTCGACGCGGTGCTGAAGCGTCCGCGTGAGTTCGAGATAGCGCGGGTTGACCTCCTCGCTCTTTTCCTTCGGCACGGTGCCGAGGGCCTTCCACTTGTCGCGGACGGCGGTGAGGCGCTTGGAAACTTCGCCGAGTTCGTTTTCGGGGGCGTTCTGGAGCTTTTCGAGCTCGGCGAGCAAATCGAGCTTCAAGGTGTAGCTTTCCCACCGGGCGTAGTCGAGCGTTTCGTAGTGGCGCGCCAGCATGATCTGCGCCTTGCGGTGCGCTTCCTGATAGCGGACGGAGTACGGTTTCGGTACCGCCCCCAGCGCGGCGTAGGCGCTTTCGATCTCGGCGCGACGGTTCTTGAGCGCCTCGGGATCGCCGGCGGCGACGAGCGCTTCCCACTCGGCGGCGAGCTTTTCGGCTTCGGCGGCGCGGCGGAGTTTTTCGGCTTCCTCGGCGGCGAGCTGGCGCTCCTTTTCGCCGATGGCGGCTTCCCACCGGGCGCGCGCTTCGGCGGAGTCGGCATGGAAGTCGAACCAGCGTTTTTTGAGCGCGGCGATCTCGGCGGCCGTGACCAAGTCCCCGGCGTCGCGGAGCGCGGCGAGTTCGGCTTCGAGTCTGTCGGCGCTTCTGCGGACGTTTTCGTCGTTGGCGGCCGCTCGTTCCACGGCGCTCTGCGCCTCGGCGAAGCGCTTTTCCAAAAGTTCCCGGAACTCCTCTGGCAATGGCGGCAGCGCGGAAAATTCGGCGGCGAGTTTCGCGCCGCGCTCCGCATGGTCGGAGCACGCGGCATCCGCCGCGAGCTTCTCCATTTCGGAACAGAGGTTTTCGTACTTACGCAAAGACTCCTTCAGCGCGGGGGCGATCTCGCCGCCGCCGAGGGACGCACCGGTTCTCTGATTTTCGCTCATGTCACGCCAATTTATTTATTTGCCGGGGGCGCGCTCCGCTGGTGCGCGCCGGTTGTTTTTATCGCGGCGTCACTGCAGGACTGCCGTCATTTTCTGTATCGTCCGCGCCGAAAAAGCCCGCAGTTCCGGGTCGGAGGAGAGCCACTGCACGAGTTTGGGGTACCGTTCGTTGATCAGCGCCATCTCCTTCTGCAGCAGCGGCACGACCTCCTGCACGGTCGAGGCCTTCAGAGTCTGTTTGTCCAGTTCGCGGATCTCCCCGTCGAACATCTGCGCCTTGTATTCGTCGTAGAGACCGGCTTTTCTGACCAGCGCGATGAATTCCGGGTACGAGTCCCAGACGATGCGGTACAGCTTGTCCCGCTGTTCCGGCGTCACCTGCCTGCCGTTGAGCTCCAGGCCTTTGACAAACCCCAGGATCGTGTTTTCGGCGTAGCGCTGCCGTATCGCCGCTTCCTCCGCGGTCGGCTCCTGACACGTCGCCGCCATCACCGGCAGCTGCGCCGCCCCGAAGAAAAAGACGGCAAAAAGCGCACAGAGCTTCAACAAACCATGTTTCGACATACTTATTTCCTCCTGTTGAATATGGTTTCGCCGTTTTTGGCACCGGTTAATTATAACCCGTGTCGCGTTTTTTTGCAAACTCGCGGCGGGAAACTCTTGATTTTTCCGCCGAAAAATTTATATTGTCTTATTCGTACACCAATAACCAACGCATCTCCGAAAGGGGGAGGTATATTCATGGCCAGGACCAGAGAATTCAAAACCGAAGTCCGTCAGCTGCTGCAGCTGATGATCCACTCGCTCTACTCCAACCGCGACATCTTCCTGCGCGAACTCGTCGCCAACGCCGCCGACGCGATCGACAAGGCGCGCTTCGAGAGTCTCACCCGCCCCGAACTGGCGCGCGAATGGAAGATCCGCATCACTGCCGACAAGGACAAGAACACGCTGACCGTAAGCGACAACGGCATCGGCATGACCGAGGAAGAGGTGGTCGAAAACATCGGCACCATCGCCAAGAGCGGCACCCGCGCGTTCCTCAAACTCCTCGAAGAGCAGAAGGAGACCGCCAACGTGCCGGAACTCATCGGCCAGTTCGGCGTGGGCTTCTACTCGGCGTTCATGGCGGCGGAGCTCGTCGAGCTGGAAACGAAGAAGTCCGGCTCCGACGCCCCGGCCGTGAAGTGGTCGAGCGACGGCACCGGCAAGTACACCGTCGACGCCGGGGAGCGGCAGGAGCCGGGCACGACGATCACGCTGCACCTCAAGGAGGACGCCAAGGAGTATCTGGAATTCTGGCGCGTCTCGTCGATCGTCCGCAAATACTCGGACTTCATCGAGTACCCGGTGGTGATGCCCCGCACCGTCAAGGACAAGGACGGCAAGGAGACGGTGAGCGAGGAGGTCCTCAATTCGCAGAAGGCGATCTGGCGGCGCAAGCCCTCGGAGGTCACGGAGGAGGAGTACAAGAGCTTCTACTCGCACCTTTCCAACTACGGCGGCACCGAATATCTGAAGGCGATCCACTTTTCCGCCGAGGGGAGCAACGAATTCACCTCTCTGCTCTTCATCCCGAAGGAGGCGCCCTTCAATCTGCTGATGCCCGATCTGCAGAAAAAAGGTTTGCAGCTCTACGTCAAGCGGGTGTTCATCACCGACGAGTGCAAGGCGCTGTTGCCCGATTATCTGCGCTTCGTCTGCGGCGTGGTCGATTCGAGCGATCTGCCGCTCAACGTCTCGCGCGAGATACTTCAGGAAAATCCGATCATCGGCCGCATCGAAAAGGCGGTCACCGGCAAGATCCTCGGCGAACTCAAGAAGCTGCTCGAAACCGATCGCGCGAGCTACGAAAAGTTCTTCGGCGAGTTCGGGCGCATCCTCAAGGAGGGGCTCCACACCGACTTCGCCAACGGCGAGAAGCTCAAGGACCTCGTGATGTACGAGTCGATGAACTCCGAGCCCGGCAAGCGCATCACGCTCGCCGAATACGTCGCCGCCATGCCCGAAAGTCAGGAGCACATCTATTTCATCACCGGCGAAAAGCGCGACTCCGTGGCGAACTCGCCGGTGCTCGAGTACTATCGCTCCAAGGGGTGGGACGTGCTATTCATGACCGATCCCATCGACGACTGGGTGATGCAGTCGATGTTCCAGTATCGGAAGAAGCCCTTCAAGGCGGTCGACAAGGGCGATTTCGACGCCAAGGACGGCGAGGCGGCGGTCAAGGCGGCGCAGGAAAAGTACGCCAAGCTGATCGAATTTCTGAAAGAGGAGCTCAAGGAGCAGGTCGTCGAAGTCAGATTCTCGTCCCGCCTCACCGAGAGCCCGTGCTGCCTCGTCACCGAGGGCAACTCGCTCAGCCCGCACATGGAACGGCTCTTCCGCGCCATGCATCAGGACATCCCGAAGAGCCGCCGGATTCTGGAGCTGAATCCGGCCCACCCCGTCGTCGACGCGGTCTCGCAGCTGGCGGCGGCGGGCGGCGACTCGGCGGAGCGCGCTAAAAAGTACGCCCGCATCCTGCTGGATCAGGCCCTGCTGGCGGAAGGCAGCCCCCTGCCGGACACCGCCGACTTCATCAAATCGGTGGGCGAACTGCTTCTCGACCGGGCGCAAAACAAGTGATTTATCCCGGCGCCGGGCGGATCGGCTTGAAAAATCCCCGGGATGTGCTATATTAAATGTCTTGAGATTTGACGGAACTGTTTCAATAAAAGCAAAATACATTCCAAGGAAAAGATCATGGCCGACAAAAAGTTCGCAATCAAACGCAATCGCACCAGCAAGGAAGCCAATCTGCGCAACCGCGCCCGCATCAGCGAGTTGAAGACGCTCGAAAAGAAGTTCCGCGCGGCGGTCGCCGCCGGCGAGGCCGAAGGCGCCGGGACCGCGGCCCGCGAGCTCACGAGCAAGCTGGACAAGGCGGCCAAGGTCGGCACCATCCATGCCAACCGCGCCGCCAACAAGAAGTCCCAGATCGGAAAACTGCTGAACACGATCAGCGCCAAGTGACGCTTCCGCACGCGGAAGTTCATGAAAAAGTTTTCACGGCGGCTGCGCACTTGGCGCACGTCGCCGTTTTTGTTTCATCCGCGGCTCCGGGGGCCGCGACACGGTTTGATGTGGGGGTGACACGATGAATGGTTTTCCGCTTCCGGCACGGCGGATCGCCCTGTTTCTGGCGGTGTTTTTCGCCGCCGTGGCGGCGTTCGCCGCTCCGCCGCGCAAATACAGCGCCGACGAACTGCAGCTGATCTCGCGTCTGGCCTCGCGGATACTGGTCAAAAACCACTACCGCGGCGATCCGCCGGACAAGAGCATGTCTCACCGGCTGTACGACGAATACCTCAAGACGCTCGATCCCGGGCGGATCATCTTCACTTCCGCCGACCTCGCCCCGTTCGAGGTGCGCAAGGACGATCTCTGCCGCAGGCTGATGGACGGCGACTGCAGTTTCGCGCTCGACCTTTACGAGCTTTACCGCCGCCGCAGCCGGGAGTTCCGCGACTTCGCCGCCGCGTATCTCAAGCAGGACGTCGACTTCACCGCGGACGAGTACTATCAGTACGACCGGAGCAAACTGCCGCGCCCCGCCGACGACGCCGAGCGCAAGGAGTTGTGGCGGCTGCGACTCAAGGCCGATCTGCTCAACTTCCGCATGCTCGACCGCATGATCAAGGACGAGGAGAACTCCGCCGCCGCCGAAAAGGACGGCAAAAAGGGCAAGAAAGGCAAGAAGGCCCCCAAGGAGTCGCCGACGTGGAAAAAATCCCCCGCCGAACGGCTTCTGGCGCGCCTGCGCGATGTCGGCAACACCGTCGACAGACGCGAGCCGATCGACGTGCTGGGGTTGTACGTCAACTCGCTGGCGAGCGCCCTCGGGCCGCACTCCAACTACGCTCCGCCGACCACCGACGACGATTTCGAGATCCACATGAGCCTGACGCTGACCGGCATCGGCGCCACCTTGACCAGCGAGGACGGCTTCATCAAGGTCGTCGCCCTCGTGCCCGGCGGCCCCGCGGCGCGCGACGGACGGCTCAAGGTCAACGACCGCATCATCGCCGTCACCGAGGAAAACGGCGAACCCACCGACTTGATCGACATGCCCGTCGACCGTGCCGTGAGGTACATCCGCGGCAAGGAGAACACCCGCGTCACGCTGACGGTGCTCCCCGGCGACAAGGGGCGCAACGCCCGGCCCGTATTCATCGACATCGTCCGCGCCAAGATCCTGCTGGAAGAGGGCGCGGCGAGCGGCAAGGTGCTCAAGGTCAAGGGGAGCGACGGCAGGACGAGGTCGGTCGGCATCCTGACGCTGCCGGGCTTCTATCTGGACATCAACGCGCTGCGCCGCGGCGACGAATCGGCGCGCCGCTGCAGCAGGGATATGGAAAAAATCCTCGAGGACTTCAAGAAACAGCGCGTCGACGCGGTGGTGGTCGACCTCCGGAAAAATCTCGGCGGCAGCGTCCCCGAGGTGATCTACTGCTCCGGATTGTTCATGCGCGAGGGCGCGGTGGTCCAGATCAAGGGCAAGACGGGCGACAAGAAGGTCTACTACGACGAAAATCCCTCCGTCACCTACACCGGTCCGCTGGTGGTGCTGGTCAGCCGCAATTCGGCGTCGGCGAGCGAGATCTTCGCCGGGGCGATGCGCGACAACGGCCGGGCGGTCATCGTCGGCGACAGCCGCACCTTCGGCAAGGGGACGGTTCTGCAGGTCGAGGAGCTGGCGGATTCGCTCAAATGGTTCGGCAGCAAGCTCAAGGCCGGGCTGGTCACCTACGAATACGCGATGTTCTTCCGGGTGGCGGGCGGTTCGCCGCAGCAGCTGGGGATCGCCTCCGACGTGGTGATTCCTTCGATCACCGACGCGATGAAGCTGGGCGAGATGTTCGCCGACCACCATCTGCCGTGGGACGAGGTCGAACCGGTCAAATCCGCGAACTGCATCCCCGGTCTGGAAAAGCTGATCCCCGAACTGCGCCGCCGCTCCGAGGCGCGGATCGCCGCCTCGAAGGATTTCGCGGCGCTCAAACAGCGCGTTCAGCTCTATCTGCGTTACCGCGACCGTGAAAACCTGTCGCTCAACGAAAACACCCGCTGGAAGGAATACGAGCAGGAAAAGGCGGTCAACGACGAGATCGAAAAACTTCTGTCCGACAAGAAAGACGACGGCGACGACTCCGATCCGGTGCTCGACGAGGCGGCCAACATCGCCTCCGACCTCGCGGAGTTGGGCGGCGCCGCGGAGAACGGCAAGTGAAGGAAAAGGTCGGAAAACCCGGGTTTTTTGCCGCGCTGTGGGGCGTGTGCTGCGGGACTTCGGTGTTCCCGCAGCTCGTGAACAACACCCGTTCGCGGACGTTGTGGCATCTGTTTCTGATGTCGCTGTTGTGCGCGGTGCTGTTGTCGCTGCGGATGTTTCCGCTGCTGCGCAGCGAGTGGAAGAATGTCGCCAAGCGCTACGTCGAGGTCTTCGGGACGCAGATCGAATTTTCGGACGCGGGCATCATCCCCGAGGGCGAAAACCGCTCCCGCAACATGCCGCTGCCCAACTCCGGCTGCCTCGTCTACACCGCCGCGCGGGAAAAGGAGATCACGCTGCCGGAGGATCTTTCGAGCGCCAACTATCTGGTGGTCTGGAACGGCAACTTCATCGCCTTCGCGTTCACCGGCGACCGCAAGCACTGGGAAATACTCCTGTCGCGCCCGCACCGCAGCAACGAACGCCGCCGGGTGGACCGGGAAAATCTCGCGAAGTACTTCAACGACGAGCTGACGCGCCCCAACTCGCGGGAAAACTGGCCGCTGCCCGGCTGGACCATGCGGGCGGAGGACGTCTTTTCGCTGGCCAGCGTGTTCACCTCGGCGTGGTGGTTCGTCCTCGTCTGGTGCCGGAATTTCATACTGGGCGTCGTCTGCACCGCGCTCTTTTCCGGCGTGGCGCGGCTTTCCGGAGCGGCGACGGCGCGGGGACTCACCGGCTGGCAGTACTGGAAGATCGGCGTCTACGCCGGTTTCCCGGGGATGCTGATCGGCAGTGTGGTCGAAGCGCTGGAACTGCCGGTGCTGAGTTATCTCGTGACCTACGCGCTGACGCTGGTGATCTACTGGCTGCCGGCGGCGCTGGCGTGTTCCAAGGATCGTGACGGCGGCGGCAAGACCGCGGCGTGAAGATACGAAAACAAACACGGCGGCCGCACGCACAGCGGCGGACCGCCGGTTTTTCAGGGGAGACAAAGATGTCGGAATTGAATGAATTTCTCGGTATCCCGGGCTGGTATCCCAAACTCGGGGCGTATTCGGCGTTCACCACCTTCGTCGCGCTGCCGGACGACGCGCTGAGTTATCTCGCCAGCGGCGACCGCGCCGCCTTCGAAGGCGCCCGCGAACTGGAGGTGCGGATGGTCGAAATGCTGCGCCGTCCGCTGGAGGCTTTTTCCGGTTACGTCTTCGCCTCGGTCGACCACTGCGCGCCGACCGACACCGAGCGCTTCCGCGACCGCTACGGCGCGGTGCACCGCCCGGAGCAGGTCTGGAACATCCTCTGCGCCAGCGAAAAGGTCCGCCAGAGCGCCGCGAAGGGCGAAGTCAGCAGCATCTGCCTGCGGCCGTACCACCGCATGAACATCCCCCGGGAGTTCCGGCTGTTCGTCCGCAACGGGGCGCTGATCGCGATGAGCCAGTACCATCTGATCCGCCACTTCCGGCGGCTGGAAGGCGTCCGCGACAAGTACTGGGGCATCGCCGACCGGCTGATCAAGGAGATCGGCTGGATGCTGCCGCTGCCGGAGCTGGTGATCGACGTCTACATTTCGAGCAGCGGCAAGATCCAGATCGTCGACCTCAACCCCTGGGGCAAACCCACCGATCCGCTGCTGCTGCGCACCTGGGAGCGCGACTGGAGCGCCACCATCGGGCTGGTGCTGATGGATCCCCCCGTGAAACTTTCGGGCAAAGTGGACGTTTCGTTCTGAAAAAACAGTATTCGAAACAAAAAATCCGGCGTACTGCCGCAATGCCGCTTGACAAACCGTCCAGGCGGCATTATCTTTTCCGCATTGGGGCATCGCAAGGACCAAATGTTTCCGGGGATTTCATGGGCAGATCGGGCAAAATCAAAAATCCGTTCAAGCTGATCGGCGAGTTTTTCTCCCGCCGCGAGCGCAACGAGTATCTGGAGCAGCACGGCTACTACGAGAGCTTCGACGACAGGACCTATTCGAAGTCGCCGGAGTCGTTCCCGCATCTGCCCTTTTCGCTTCAGGACATGCTGGAAGCCAAGAAGATCGCCGGCAGGAACGTGCTGGTCGCCACGCACCGCTCGACCGCGCTCTGGTTCCGGGCGGGCAAGAAGAACGCGGTCACGCTGGCGCGTCCGCGGCGCGGAGGCAATTCGGGGCGTCAGAGCCGGCTTCGGCACGTCGACTCCTACAAGGAATACGACGGCGCTCCGGTCGACATCCTCGTCTGGGACAGCCACGTCATGCCCTCCGACTGGCGGGAGTTCGTCGCCCGCGTGCTCTCGCCCCGCGGGGTGGTGATATTCGTCTATTCCAAGTACTTCGACGCGCTGGAAAACGGCCTCGGAGCGCTTTGCGACCACCTCGAATCGCTGGGGATGCGCCAGCTGGAGTTCCGCAACCCCGGCCCGCGCCGGGAATCCCTCACCGCCGTCGTCTACTATCCGCGCGACAACGCGCTGGACATCTGACGCATGGCCTATGCCGAGATGAAGGAACGCTTCGCCGCGTCGGCGTTCCGGTCGCGTTTCCGCCTTTCGCCCGCCGAGCGGGCGTACGTCGCCGAAAAGGGGCTCGCGGTCATCCGCGCCCAGGCGGAAAAGATCGTCCGCGAAAGGCTCGCGCCCGCTCGCCCCGCCGCCGACGGCAGACAGACGCCGATGCGCGGTCACGCGGTCTTCAAGGCGCAGCACGGTACGGCGACCTGCTGCCGCTCCTGTCTGCAAAAGTGGCACGGCATCCCCGCCGGACGCGCGCTCGGCGAAGCCGAGATCGCCTACGCCGCCGACATGATCGCGGATTGGATCGCCGACCGCGCCGGCGACCTTTCGGAATTTCCCCGCACCCCGGAGCTTTTCGGCTGACCTTTCAGCTGTGGATGCGTTCGTTTTCGAGGCGGAGCGCTTCGAGTTCGGTCATCGCCGTTTCCCATTCGGTCTCGGCTTTGGCGATCTCCTTTTCGAGCGCGGCGAGTTCGCGGTTCACGCTCGCGAAGTCGATCTTCATGCCGCTCGACAGTTTGGCGAGGAGGACCTTGCGCTTTTCGGAGTCCGATTCCATCCGCGCTTCGAGTCCCGCGACGCGCTCCTTGGCGCGCTTGAAGTCCCCGGCGATCGCCTGACGCTGCCGGGCGCGTTCGCGGCGGCGGTCGCGGGCGAGCATCGGAGCATCGCCGTCGGCTCCGGCGGAGATGCGCGGCGCGGGGGCGTCGGCCACGGGAGCCTCCGACCGGGATTTTTCCAGATAGTAGTCGTAGTTGCCGTAATACTTCTTCGTCCCCTCCGGCGTCACGGCGAGGATGGTCGTCGCCACCGCGCGGATGAATTCGATGTCGTGGCTGACCATGCAGACGGTGCCCTTGTACTCGGTCAGCGCCTGCTGCAAAAGTTCGCGGGCGGCGACGTCGAGGTGCGTCGTCGGCTCGTCGAGGATCAGCAGATTGGGCGGGTTGACGAAGATCCGCGCGAACTGCAGCCGGATCTTTTCGCCGCCGGAAAGCACTCCGCAGGGTTTCTTGTTCTCGTCGCCGCCGAACCCGAAGGCGCCGAGCACGTTGTTGACGCCCGCGGTCGAGGCCCCGGCGGGGAGCGCGGCGCGCACCGCGTCGTAGACGCTCATCTCGTCGGCGAGCACGTCCGAGAACTCCTGCGCCTGATAACCGATCACGGTGTGGTGTCCCGGCACCACCCGTCCCGAAACGGGTTTCAAATACCCCGCGACGAGTTTCAGCAGCGTGGTCTTGCCCATGCCGTTGTAGCCGACGACCGCGAGCTTGTCGTGCGCGGCGACGTCGAGGTCGAGGTCGCGGAACAGGAGCTTTTCCGGCGTGTAGCCGAAGGTGAGTTTTTCCAGCCGGAACGCCTCCGTGCCCGTCGGCGGCACCGGCGGGAAGCGCAGCACGCCGTGATAGTTCAAGACGTCGGGGAGTTCGATCACCTCGATCTTGTCGAGTTTTTTCTGCATGCTCTTGGCGGCGGCGGCCTTGGTGCTCTTGGCGCGGAAGCGGTCGATGACGCGCTCCATCTGGCCGATGCGGCGGTCGGTGTTGCGCTTTTCCGCCTCCAGATGCGCCATCCGCGCCTCGCGTTCGCGCTTGTAGAAGTCGTAGTTGCCGGCGTAGCGCGTGACCGTGCCGGCGTTGACTTCGAGCGTGATCCGCGTCAGCTTGCGGAGCAGGAACCGGTCGTGCGAGATAAGCACCAGCGTTCCCGGAAAGCCGTTGAGAAAGCGGCAGAGATACTCCACCGCCGGGACGTCGAGGTAGTTGGACGGCTCGTCCAGGAGCAGCGTGTCGGGGTGCGAGATCAGCACCCGCGTCAGCGCCGCCCGCATCTGCCAGCCGCCGGAGAACTCCGAAAGCGGCCGGGCGAAGGAATCCACCGGGAAGCCGAGGTTGCTCAAGGCTTCGGCGGCCTCCTGATCCAGCCGGTACGCGCCGAGGTGTTCGATGCGGCTCTGCAGTTCGCCGTGACGGTTCAGGAGCGAATTGAGCGCGTCGCCGTCGGGCGAATCCTCGTTGAGGCGCTTTTCGATGTCGGCGAGTTCGCGCGACATGATTTTCAGCTCCGGTATCGCGTCGGCGGCGAACTCCAGCAGCGTGCGCGACATTTCCGAATGCGGCACCGTCTGGCGCATGATGCCGAGGCGGTGGTCGCGCGGGATCGACACGCTCCCCGCGTCGGGCGAGATCTCGCCCGACGCGATGGCGAAGAGCGTGCTTTTGCCCGCGCCGTTGGGGCCGACCACGCCGACGCGTTCGCCGG
>Ga0310696_10000661_pt1 | contig 52300 bp, 40 predicted proteins | sample AusTroGonzalo_MG_4_FD_203885 | JGI IMG/M metagenome (GOLD analysis project Ga0310696, IMG submission 203885) | Bovine rumen microbial communities from tropical cattle in Woodstock, Queensland, Australia - Gonzalo_02 (v2) (version 2) | ecosystem: Host-associated > Mammals > Digestive system >...
AATCATCGTCGATGGCGAAACGGGATTCCTTGTGCCGCTCAAGGCCGTGTCCGCGACGAACTTTGAACCGGCCGACCCGAAAGCGTTCCAGACGGACTTTGCGCACAAACTTAACAAGATTCTCGAAAATCCGGAATTGGCAAGGAAGATGGGCGAAGTCAGCCGCAAGCGCGCCATTGACGTGTTCAGCTGGAAAACGATTGCCAAGCAGACATTCGACTTCTATCAGGAATGCATCGACCGCTACAAACGCGAAGGAAAAAGATAGCGGCATCGCCTTCGAGTAAAGCGAAAAAAGGTGGCCCAAAGCCTCCCTTTTTGCATCATGACATTACTGGATCCTGCTCCTTCGAACCTAAACGATACTCGCCACTTTAGTGGCCTAGTAGAGTTATGCTCTTTGAGTATAATTCAACTAAGGCTCTAAAGAGCCAAGTTTCATATATCGGGATGAACCCCTCAGGATGACAGAGTGCAGAGCATTCACTTCCTACCGCCTACTAACCACCAACCACTAATCACTACCTACTTCCAACAATCTTCTCCACGATTGCGTTTGTCGTAAGCAGTTCGGGGAGTACGATTTGCTTGCTCTTGTCGCCGGCGGGGTAGATGGCGTAGGCGGGGACTCCGGACTTGCCCATGCTTTTGAGGAGCTTTGTGACTTCGGGCGTTTCGCGGGTCCAGTCGGCTTTGACGAGTACTACGTTCAAGCTGTCCATTGCCTGTTTAAAATCTTTGCGGTTCAAAACGGCGGCTTCGTTTGCCTTGCAGGTGAGGCACCAGTCGGCGGTGGCGTCGATAAAGACCGTGCGCCCGTATTTTGCGAAGTCTTCGATGAGTTCCGGCGTGTAGCGGTACCATCCGTCTTCGGTGATGAGTTGTGCCGCTCTTGCGTCGAAGATGGCGTCAACTTCGGCTTCGTATTTCGGGGCGGCGAACGTGAACCAGAAAACGGCGAGGAGAATGATGGAAATCACGATGGAGGCGACTTCCCGGATAAACGTGACTCCCGGTGGGGCTATTTTCCCGATGGCGAAACTCAGAATGACGCTCAGGAACGCGATGACGGCGAATATGGCCATGCCGAAGTTTCCTGCCTGTTCGCGCACGACCCATAAGAGCCATGCGACCGTGCCGAGTAGCAGAACGCCCATGATTTTCTGGAGCGTGACCATCCAGGCGCCGGGTTTGGGGAATGCTTTCAGGACGCTTGGGAATGCGCTCACGAGCATGTAGGGGAGCGCGAGCCCTACGCCTGCTGCGGTAAAGAACAGGAACAGCACTGGGGTCGAGGCGGTGAAGGCGAATCCCATGGCGGTGCCGAGGAACGGGGCCGAGCACGGCGTGCTTAGAAGCACGAGGAGCGCTCCTGTGAAAAACGCCCCGAGGAGACCGTTCTTGCGCCCGGCAGAGTCCATCTTGGTCGTTGCGCTACCGGGGAGCCAGATTTCGAATACGCCGAAAAAGCTCATGGCAAACGCGCTCAGGATGACGACCATGAACGCGATGAATCCAGCGCTTTGGAATTGCATGCCCCATCCGGCGTTTCCGCCGCCGGCTTTGACTGCGGCGACGATGGCGGCCAAGAGCCAGAAACTGGCGAGAATGCCGACGGTTGTTGCGGTACCGAGTGCGAAGAGGCGGCTGCGGCTTTCGCCAGCCTGCTTGATGAGGCTGAACAGCTTGAGCGAGAGCACCGGCAACACGCAGGGCATGAGGTTCAGGATCAGGCCGCCGAACAGTGCGGACAAAAGCAGGATCAGGGTGCTTGTGAAACCGCCCCCGGCGAGGTTCTCTGCGGAGTCCGTTAAGGTTTCTGGTGCATTGCCCTGGTCTTCGTCATCGTTTTTTTTTAATCCGGGAGCCTGCTGCGTCTTGCTCTTGAACCCTGTGGCGCCTACCCCGAACGTGACGCTGGATGGCGCGAGGCAAATGGAATTGTCGCAAGCCTGGTAATGGAATGTCGCTTGCGTCGTTAAGCTGTCGTAACCGGCTTCGACGCTATCCACGGGGAGCTTGATCTGGAAATATCCTTTGAACACCAAGTTTTCGAGGTCGAGCGCCTCGCTGTATTCCTTGATGGGTTCGGGCCACTTGGGCTCCCCAAAGTGGATTCCTTTTGCGGAAATCTCGATGGACGAGGGTTTCAGGAATTCATCGGCGGCGATGTTCGCGTTCACATGCCAGTTGTCCGGAATGACGATATCCACAATGACCGTTGAACCTTTTTGCAGGGTCCCTGCGGAATAGCGCATGCTAGCCTCTGGAGGCGGCATGTTGTTCATGTTGAACTCTTGTGAAAACGCAACCGTTGCAAACAATAAAATGCAAAATGACGCTTTTTGCAAACGGTTGTTTGCAAAATTTTCAAAATCCACAAATTTGTCTAAAATTTTCATAAATTAAATCCGTAATAAGAAGTAGAAAATATTGGAAAAACCATCTATGTCACGTGCACGTCCCTTTCGTTATAGTCCTCCTCACTGGGTGGGAACCATTTGGAAAAAATATTCCCATAGAATATACAAATTGTGTCTCAAAAAGTGTGGGACAAGGGAAGATGCGGACGACCTGTTTCAGGAAGTTGCGCTCCGCTTTTGCCGAAAGGCCTGGGAACTGAACAATGGAATCAATCTCTTGCCGTGGTTCGAGACGGTACTTTTGAATTGCCATTATACCCGACACCGTAGGGAGAACATGGACCGCGTTGTACGGCTTGCGAGCCTTTGCGACGTGCGCGTGGGTTATGAGGGGGACGATATATGCACATTTGTGATTCCCGATAAAAGGGTGAGTTCCGATGCGGTCATGAACGAGTTCAAGTACCTGCTCGATGTGCTGGATCCGCTAGACAGGATGATTGTGGAATTGTCGGTAATCGGCGGCCTTGGCGTTCGTGACCTGAGCCGTCTGATCGGGCTTTCGAAAAGCAATATCGTTTCGCGACGTGTGGCCGCGTTTGAAAAAATGCGTGAAAAAATGGAGATCCAAAAGGAAGAACTCAAATTGATAACGGGGCATGATGCTACATTGCGTGAAATTATCGAAAGTGCTAGTTGAAAAACTTCTGTAATTTCGTAATTTTAGAGTGTGAAATTATTATCTAAGCTTATCTGTATCTTTTTCGTTGCCACGACAGCGTTCGCTGACTGGGTCAATTATACAAGTCCTTTCCCGATAAGGGCGGCTGTACCCTTGGGAGAAGGCCTGATCATGGCTACGGGTGGCGGTGTCCGCTATAGGACGCTTTCTGTCGATAACGTTTATACGACGTCTAATGGATTGGGCGACCAGTCCATAAGCGCTGTCGTTATATCGGACGCCTTCGGTGTTTTTTCGGTGAGTGACTATGGCATTATTTCTTTGTTGGGCGAAAATGGAGCTTGGCATATCAAGAGCCGCTCCTATGCCGGAAACAAAGTGCGTTTAATCCCTGGCATGGCCCGTGTGGGGGGCGTGAATGGCGAAATCATGGTCCTTGCTTTCGAAGACCGGCTTTCGTTCTTTAGCCTGAGGAACATGACTTCTATTCTGACTGTGGAAAGGATTAGGGATGTGAACCTTTCGATAACGCCGATAAGCGCGATGGAGACTCGCGGCGATTCGCTTTATGTCGCCATGGGCTCATCCCTTTACGTGCGCAAGATGGATTGGGGAAAACTGGAATCTGATTCGCAATTGAACAACCCGAATTCCTGGAAGCTTGTCAAAAACGCTTCTAGTGGCAGCGCCGATATCAAGTGTATTGCCTGGAAAGACGACAAACTGCAGACCTTTTCAACGGAAGGTACGAGAATTTGGGACAAGGACGGGGAGACCCTTGTAGCCATCGATACGTTTTCCGTGTTCAATAAATCAGATAAATTGGTTGTCGTTCGCGGGAAGACTTTGAAGGATTCCGTCTTGTACGAGCGGGACTCCATTATGAAGGTCGAAAAGAAGGAGACTACTGTCGAACGCTACTATTACAGGTCCAAGGTGCAGTGGGTGACGCTGCTTCCATCGAAAAAGGCTATTCTGGCGGGACCGGACAACATTTTCTTTTACGATGGAAAGAAAGTTTATGATTATACGTTCTATATGCATTTCCCGCTTAAAGGCGCTTATGAACTCCAAGCCCTTCCGAAGGGAGGTGTTCTTGCGGCTTCCATGGATGGATGGTTTTCGTACAATTCTGACGATAACTGGAGCGAACCCAGAAGAGCGCTTTCTTCGGGGCTCGGTAACCGAACGGATGCGCTTGGGCATAACATGAAGGTATTGTCCGTTCAGCCGAGCGGTTCGACATTCTACCACATTTGGGGTATCGGGTATTTCCTGTATTCCGAATGGGGAAATAACCTTGAACATGGTTTTTTGGCTAATGCGGACCATTGCATGGACAGTTTCCTTGAGAATACGCGGTATTCAATTGCCATTTCGACAACTCCGGCTCCTAACGGCTCGGGATTCCTGACGACATCGGCTTCGTATAAAGGTCATTATAGCCTGATTTACGTTAGCGAAGACGGTTCGATATCTTGTGCGAACAACATAGGAAGTTCTTCCATTGGCGGTCCGATGCTTGCCCGTGTGAACGAAAAAGGCGACTGGGTCGTGTATGTGGGGACGCGTGCGCAGCCTGCTACCGATGCGGATGGCGGATTGGATGTATTCACGTTCCAGCCTCCGAATAGAAGGGGCGGCGAACTTGTTGTGCATCCCGATTCCGTGAAAACGTATTACGGCCCGAGCACGACGCCGCTGGATTTTGTTTATGAACCGAAGTCCGGCTATTTCTGGATCGTGACGACATCTTCGCTGGAGTATTGGAATGCGGAACAGGATTCCTTGATGAGCCCTCTTTCGACGAACGGCCTGACGGGATCCGGTTTTACAAGTATCGATGTTGATAGCCGCGGTAACCTCTGGGTAGGAACTTCCACGCAGGGGGCGTTCCGCTTGACTCCGCGTTCGACAAGTCCCGATACGTTGTCCGTTCTTCACTTTACGACGCGTCAAGGACTTTTGAGCGACAAAGTCCAGGATATTGCGGTGGACTCGATTCAAGGCTATGTCTGGTTTGCCCATCAAACAGGAATTACGCGGTACAGGAGAAACGACTTGCGCAGTACTGACGGCAACATGACTTCGGATGCCCGCCAGGATGTCAAGGTGTATCCCAATCCGTTCCGTCCGCGTATCCAGCCGTATGTTGTTTTCGAAAATATAACGGACGATGCGGTTATAGAGGTTTATAATCGAGGTGGCAAGCTCGTGGCTTCGCTTAGAGGCGATGAAGTTGTCGGCGGCCGTGCCGAATGGGACGGAAAAATGAGAAACGGGGATTTTGTCGCTCCCGGTGTCTATCAGTACGTTATCCGTGGCGCCTCCAAGGCGAAGAAAGGTAAACTCCTGATAATCCATTGATGGCCCGCGAGGAGATTGTCATGAACAAGTTTGTTTTAAAGACTTTGCCTTTTCTTGCTTTGACCCTTCTGTTTGCGGGTTGTGCCGGCGAACGCCAGGGACTTGTCTGCGAAGAAATCGAATACCGCTTGAGCACGATGAATTATTCGCCCGACCAGCGTGCCTATATGGAAAACGAGCTTCGTACCTGCCGCGATGACGAATCGAAAAAGAAAAACGAGTCGGGACAATCGACCGGTAGCATTTACGAGCGCTATGCTAATACGGGATCGGCGGAACTTGCCGATTCGTCCAAGAGCGTCATCCCTGTTTCGAAACTGTTGCAGGATTCTTCGGAAGAAAAGACAACGAGCATTTACGACCGTTACAAGTCGGTTGCTGCGGATTCGTCTGTCGAGGCGAACAAGTAATGCCTTCGCTTTTGACTCTTGCCGGTGAACGCTACGAACCGGATATTCCGCGTCGCCTGCTTTCTATCGCTGGGGAAATTCGTGAAGCGGGCGGCCGGGCTTTCTTGGTGGGCGGCTGGGTGCGCGATGCGCTTTTGGGCAAGGATTGCCGCGACTACGATGTCGAAGTCTATGACCTCACGCAAGATGAACTTGTCCCCATTTTGAAGAAATACGGACGTACGAACTTGGTGGGCAAGGCTTTTGGCGTCATTCATTTGGCGATGAAGGGGCTTTCGCTCGATTTTTCGTTCCCGCGTACCGAAAGCAAGGTCGGTTACGGCCATCGCGGTTTCGTGGTGCATACCGACGAGAAACTTTCGTTCAAGGAGGCGGCGCTTCGCCGAGACTTTACGATTAACGCGATGGGCATGGAACTGCCGGAGCTTACTTTGTGCGACCCGTATGGCGGAATCGACGATTTGAAGCAGGGGCTGTTGCGTCATGTGGGGCCTGCCTTTGTCGAAGATTCCCTGCGCATCTTGCGCGGGGTGCAGTTCGCGAGCCGCTTTGCGCTTACGCTTGCGCCCGAGACGGTCGAACTTTGCCGTTCGCTTTCGCTTGCGGATCTTTCCATCGAGCGCTTGTTCGAAGAATTCAAGAAGTGGCTTATGAAGCCGGGCAAGCCTTCGCTTGGCCTGCGAGCCTTTTTGGACATACGCCTGAACGAATTTTTCCCGGAGGTGTTCCCGCTGCATGGCTCTTGGGATGCGCTGGGCGAGATGCTCGACAACATGGAATGCATTCGCGAAAAGCTTGATGCCGAAGGGGTTTCGCTTACGGACAATCAGGCGATGGAATTTGCCTTTGCGGCGTTCCTCTGCGGTAATCCGGGGACTTCGCTAAACTTCCTCGAACGGATCACGAACGAGACGCATTTGCTGAAAAACGTTCCGTTGCTTCTGGATGCGTACAGCGGGCTTGATTTTGCGATTGTTGACGATGCTCCCGCGCTTCGCCGTTTGGCGGTTAAGCTCGGCGGCTTGAAGCTTTTGTGCTTGCTCGTGAAGGCTACGCCCCGGCAGTTTTACGCGACTGCGGACGATAAAGGCTTCCCCGAGAAATTGTGGCAGGTGTCCGCTGGTCTCGATTTGCTGGAAACCGCGCCGCAGCCGTATCTTACGGGGAAGATGCTCCTCGACTTGGGCGTAAGGCCCGGCAAGCAAATGGGCGAAATTATCAAGCAGAGCTTCGAACTCCAGCTGGACGGAAAAATTCCAAATGCCGAATCCGCGATGGATTGGGCCCGTGCGGCTATTCTTTCGTAGTCGTTCCTGACGGGTTCTTTTCGGCATTGTTCCCGAAAGGGATGTTGCCGCCTTTGGGACTGTTGAGCATCCGTGTAAAGGCGACGGATATGATGACATATACAAAATAAGCGAAAAGAAGCGAAATTTCGAGAATGCTGAAATAGGGCATCGCTTCGCTAAGGGAGGTTTCCTTTACCGATACGAGCGCATGCTTGATGGAAATTCTGTCGCTTGTGCGTTCGAGGGACTGGATTGCCTTGAGGACGGCCAAGGTGTAGTTTTCCATGAATGTCTTTGCGATGTTCCCTGCTACGGCATTGACGGAATGGTTCTGGTCTTTTTCGAATGCAGCGATGAGCATTTCTTTTACCTTGACGGTGCTCATCTGTTCGTCCAAGGCGCCGGGATAAATTTTTCCGACCTCCTGTTCGAGATTTTTGATGTGCTGGTCGATGTAAGCGTCTGCCTCGCTACGGACCATGCTGATGACCGCGATGAACGCGACGAAGAAAATCGAGAATAGGATGTTCACTCCCGTGATACAAATCCGTTTTGTCTGCGACGGGTTCTTGGAGACAAGTTCCTTGTGCAACAACATGACGGTCGCTGCACTTATTATGAATGCCAGGATAGTCATTTGAAGTCCTCGTTGATGTAGATTCTTGGTTTTTGACGGGTGCAGTTTTTCTTTATGGACTCGAATAATGGAGGCTTGAATTCGAGAAGTTCCTTGTAGCGGTCTTTTTGCCCGAGGTCTTCCAGTACGGCTTTTGCCAGTAATCTTCCGCAAGGGGCCTGCATGTAGGGTTTGAACGTCTCTAGTCTGAAATGTATCCTGTTGCGCTCCATGAGGATGGCGTATTTTTTCTTTTTGTTATTCCATGTGGAAAAAGTCTGCAATGAATGCTTGATACAAACGATAAAGAGGATGACTTGCGGAATGACGAACAGTTTTGAAAGCAGAAAGAACGGCACAAGGACTACTGCTATTCCGCAAATGAGCAGTAAAAACGAATAGGTGTTTAGATATATGAACCTAATAGCTTTCTGCATAGATCAAGTCTGGTTTGCAAAGACGGCCTTGTAGAACGTGTCTACGACCTTTTGCGCTTCTTCATCGCTTGCGCAAGTGAGCAGCACCGATGTTACTTGCGTGAATCCTTCGTAGTAGAGGTGGTAGGCGGGGCAGAAGCATCCGCATGTGGCGCTCTTTTCGTAGCCGATTTCCTTGATGCTGCCGGGGAGCACGTATTTGACGTGCCTGCCGACGTTGAAGCAGTAACAGTTGACGGTATCCGTGACTTCGATGACCCTTTTGTCGGTGACGACAAGGTAGCCCTTGATTCGAGTGCCAAAAATCTTGGCGATGAATTTTTGGACATTGCCGACCATCCTTGCCATCGGATTTGAACTGGTTGCCCAAAGTTCGGCTTCGAGTTCCATGACGAGTGTTTCGTCCTCGTTAAGGACGACCCCGGATTTGAGTTCTGCCATAATTTTCTCCTGTCTTGACTTATGGTTCCCTCTAAAAATTCATTTTCAAAAATTTGGTTGCAACACTTCGTGCTGTTTCGTCACTCGGTCTCGCTCAAATTTTGGATTGCAAAATCCAAATCAGCCGGCTCGGTAATGGCCACGTTAATATGGCCGCTACGCTCGCTTTATAAGATTTTTTCCCAAAGCAATTTTTGGAGGTCGCCTTATTCTGGAACTTTATTCCATATAGTAAATATACAAGAGTTTTCAAGAAATGAAAAAAAAATTACGGAATTTGAGAAAAATCCGTTAGGACGACATTTATTTTATAATTCCTGACGACTTATTTCCAGCGGAACATTCCGGTGATGCCTGCGGGAACGGCAAAGACTATCATCGGGATTTGGATAAGTTCGGTCGGGATGAATGCGAGCATGCGGCGCTTGGAATGCAGTTTCCAGGAGGCAATCATGAGGAATACGAAATCGACGACAATCTTGGGCAGTATGCTGAAAACGCACCATTGCCACGGGCAGTCGAGGAACAAGGTGCACCAGGGGCTCACGAACATCCAGATGTAGTACGTGTAAATGAGCGTGAGGAGCAAAATGTACGCCTTGCTTTCGTAATTCGTGCCGTTGCTGCTCCAGCGCGCGCGCTGGTTGAACAGCTGCTTCCACGTATGGACGGGGGCCGTTTCGATGACGGCGTCCTTGTCGAGGTTGTAGCAGACTTTTGTTCCCGGGATTTTCATCATCTTGTGGATGAGCATGTCGTCGTCGCCGCTCGAAAGGTTGATGAGGTCGCCGAATCCACCCACTTCGAAGAACAGGTCTTTCTTGTACGCGAGACATGCGGCACTTGCGACTATCGGGCGGCCAAGGCTAAAGCCCGCGGCTTCCATGGCGGTGTAGCCGAGAGTTTCGAGTTTCTGGTAGAGGTGCGGCATCGAACGCGTGCCGTTGTTCTGCTTTGGGCCCTGCACGATGCAGATTCCGTCGATGAACCGCCCGGCCATCGAGGTAATCCAGCTCTTGCGCGGGATACAGTCGGCGTCCATCGTCAGAAGCACTTCGTTCTTGGCTATCTTGAACGCGCTTTCGAGCGCGCGTTTCTTGGGGCTTGCGATTTGCGGTAAATCCTGGGGGAGGCTTAGCACCCTGAATCGCGGGTGTGTCGCGGCGAACTTTTCGAGAATTTCTTTTGTGCGGTCTGTGGAACGGTCATCGACGCAAATGACTTCCCATTCGCCGGCGTAGTCCTGGAGGGCGAGGGCTTCGAGCGTGCGTTCGGCAAATTCTTCTTCGTTTCGCATCGGGACGACGACCGAAACGCTCGGGGTCGCCTTGGGGCCTTTGTAGCGGTGCGTCTTCAACAGTCCTATGATGAAGAATAGGAACAGTAAAGCGTAAAGCACAGTCAGGCATGCGATGATAATGCCACCCATGGGGGAAAATATAGTAAACAGTGGTTAGTGGTTAGTAAACAGTGGGGTCGGCACGTTGTGCCTTTGGGGTGAAGTTTGGTACCGAAGGAATTTTTTTGGGGGTCTGATAAAAAATCCTATGAACCGATGTTCATAGGATTTGTAAGACTTTATTCCCGGTTATTTTTGTGGTGCGTGACCCAATTTTCTCAACTGGGCTTCTGCTTCGGCGATTTTATCGTCAGACACGCCGAGGCTACGCAAAATGGAGATTGTTGCATCGCAGCCTTCGGTGAAACCTTCTTCACGCCCTTCCGCACGTCCTTCCGCACGTCCTTCCGCACGTCCTTCCGCACGCCCTTCCGCACGCCCTTCTTCAAGGCCTTCTTTGCGGGCATGCTTTTTTTCAACGTAAAGTTCGTATTCGCGGTCGCTCATAGCCATAGCCTCATGGACGAGAAATTCTTCTGTAAATATACTCAATTCCATTTTCTTCTGCAATTGGGCGAAAATCGAATCTTCGGGGACGGCGAGCGGCTTTTCGTTGTTCAGGGAATCGACGAAACGCAGCCATTGGGCGAGCAAGCTGTTGTCCGAGTCATAATTGCCTTTGAGGAATTTGGGGACTTCCACAAGGGTGATTGTCTGCTTTTTGAAAAATTCTTTGTTTTCTTGATTCTTGAGGCGAACGCTGTGGAGATAATCCTTGGATTCAGGGAATCCATCGAACATTTGCAGACTGATAAGGTTCAAGGTGTGGAGCAGGTAGCCTTGTCCGTGAGCGAGGCATGCCATGGTGTGCTTTGCTGTGTAGAATACCAGCCGGTCGTTGTAGGTTTCGTCTTCGACATGTTGGACTTCCATGACGATACGTTCCAAATGCTTGTTTTGTGCGACAATGTCCGAGGTGATGCTTTTGCAGAGCACGCTATCTACGGACGGATTCACGAAAGTCAAGTTGTCGATGCTGCTGGCCCCATCCAGCTTGAGAATGGCGTTGAAAAGATTCGCCGTAATCTTTTCGTTTTCAGGATTGCCGAGAATCAGCTTGATGATGGTGTCGTTATAAAAATAGACGTATTTGAACTTTTGGCGGTATTCGGCGATGCATTTGTGGACATCACCGTTAGCCTTGTGAATCTTGTTGATGGTATGCAGCATTTCTGTATATTGTTCTCTATTCATAGAGACTCCGTTTGTTAAGTTGTTTGTTGTAGCTTGCAGACGGAATCAGTAAGGCGGGGAGAACCACAAAATGTTAAAAGGATGGACGCAGAACACCCACGGTAGCTTATCGCTTCCGTTGCAAACCTGTTGCGACAAGGTTTTTACGTCCGCAAGATTTTTTTTAGGTTGCAGACGGTGCTCTACGTTGATCACAGTGGGGCCTGCTTCCCCACAGGGTGCCTGCCATCGAATTGCGAGGTTTGTCTAGCCTGCAAAGGGATGGCCGCGTCAAGCAGATAGTGGAACTACCCACCCGGAACAAATACGCTGTCAGCGGGATTAAGGAAATCTACGAAAGAAAATATAAAAAGAGGAAAACGCATGCAATAGCTCGCTTTTGAGCATTTGCCCATTCCCCAGAGGGGCGTAAGCCCCGTGCCCATACCCCATACCCACCTGCATTTACTAGAATCTTTTTCTAAATTACTGCCAGTAACTGCACCTCCGGCGTCCTTGTCAACTAACCACTAACCACCAACCACTAACCACTTATAATGCTCCATCCTTCCGCTTTTGTCCATCCGAATGCTAATGTCCACGAGTCCGCGGTTATTGGCCCCTGGAGCGTTGTCGACGAAGGTGCGACGATTGGCGAGAACGTGGTGCTTGAATCGCGAGTGCGGGTTTATGGCGGCGTGACCATCAAATCGAATACGCACGTTTATGACGGTGCGGTTCTCGGGGCACCTCCGCAGGATCTCAAATATGCGGGCGAGCCAACTTGTCTTGAAATCGGTGAAAACTGCATTATCCGCGAATACACGACGCTCAACCGCGGAACGGTGCAGGGCGGAGGCTGTACGCGCATTGCTCCGCGCGTCCTCATCATGGCTTATGCCCATGTGGGGCACGACTGCCAAATCGGCGAGGGAGCGGTCATCGCGAACGGTTGCCAGCTTGGCGGCCATGTGCGTATCGGCAAGTTCGCGACGCTCGGCGGCACGACGGCTGTGCAGCAGAGAAACCAGGTGGGCGCCTACGCGTTCGTGGGCGGTACGCTCAAGGTGGATTACGATGTTCCTCCGTGCAGCCGCGCTTTCGGGAACCCGCTCCGTTTCGCTTCCCTAAATCTCCATGCGCTCCGTCTCCATGCTGACGAATTTCCGCCGGAACGTATTGCTTTTTTCGAACGCGCGTTCCGCATGCTTTATCGCGGCAAGCGCCCGATTGCAGACGTCATCGAAGAACTGAAAAAAGGCCCGGAACCTTTGTTCCAAGCCTTTTTCGATGAACATTGGTCGGGCACTCTTGTTCGCCCGTAAATGTGCTTGATTCTCGAAACCGGCGTTTTCTAGAAAATTAGCGCCTGCGGGAATCCCGGATACCAGGTTTCCTTGTAGATGTCGAATGCTTCGAAACCGGTTGTCGGGCCGAAGGACCAGTAATGGAACGAAATCCCTTTATCCAATGCGGCCTTGGCCGTCTTGTTGGCCCATTCTGCCTTGGCAGCCTCGCTGACGGAACTGTCCGAGGGGCAGGCCGTGCCAACGCCGCCGGCGACACCGAATTCGCCCATGTTCATGGGCACATGGTCACTGCCGTTCACGTCGGGATATAGATTCCTAGCGTCGCTGACGTACTTGTCAAAGTCTGAATTAGCCGAATTCGCCTTCATCAGGTCACCTTTGCAGTCGTAGCCGAGACCCTGGTGGCTGAACTGGTACGGTTCGTAATAGTGGCCGCTAAAGATGATGTTTCCGTCTAGGGGCAGATGAAGCGTCTTGAGCTGGTAGAATTTTGCATAAAGGTTGCTCTCGAACATGATTGTCTTGCCCGGTGCTACTGCACGGATGGCTTTGTAGGCGTCGTTCATCAGTGTGTCTACGATCGCTGCGTTGGGGATGGTTGGCTCGTTCAGGATTTCGAGCACGAGCATGCTGTCGGGGAACACGTTCAATGCCGTGGCGAGGTTTGTCCACATGCCGAGGAAGTGAGCCTTTTCCGCTTCGAATTCCGCAGCGTCATAGGTGCATTTTACTTGAGTTTTTTTTACGGGATCCCATTTGCTTCCCCCACCGCCGGCGCAGTTCAGGACGCTGTAATGGTGGAAGTTCACGACTACGGCAAGTCCATTGTTGATGGCGAGCTGGATATCTTCCATGACGCCCTGCAAGCGTGTCTGGGCTACCATGTGGGTCGTCTTGTCGGCGTCCTGATGCCATTGGACCGGGATGCGCACGGAGTTGAATCCGGCGGCCTTGATGACGGCGAAGTCCGTATCACGAATAGGGTTGCTCCAGCCAGAATCATCGCTTCCGGTCGATTCCCAGGAGTTTCCGAGGTTGATTCCGCGGCCGAGCCTTGCGTTCATGGTCCTGCCCAAGGTGTAATCGACCTGTATGGCGGAACTTGTAATGCTTGCTGAAGACTCTGGCTTGTATTCCGGTGGCGCAATTGTGTCGCTGTCGCATGCGACGAATGCGCATCCGATGGACAAGGCTGAAAAAAGACGTTTAATCATAGTAACCCCCAGGAGAGCTTTTGAACTTACAGTTACTGTTCTCAAAATCTACACAAAAATAAAAACTAGAAAAATATCAATCTGAGTATCTTTTGTTTACGCTTGAGTCCATTGTGACGTTCGTCAATATTCTTAATTTGTAAACATTCGGAAACGTACGGCGAAAAAAATTTCCGTTTACGCTTGAGTCCAGCGTTTGCACGGCCTAGATAGCGGTATTTCGTTGATAGATCGTGTTTTGCAAATCCTTTTTTGCAAAGCGGGTGTTCAGAAAAGCCAAAAAACAAGCTATATTGTAGGTGATCCGAATTTGGAGATTTGTACCTATTATGAATGGAAACTTAAAAAAAGCCATTTGGAAGTCCGCTCTAGCGGCGATGCTTCTTGCTTCATCTTCTTTTGCTGGCTACGGCTTTAGCGATTACCGCGACCGCGACCAGTCTCACTTTGTCATGAAGGAACCCAAGCCGTTCCGTCCGGACAAGGAAGTTGTCACCGTTGTCATGCGCGAAGCTATTCCGCGCGGTGGTGGTTACACCTACCAGTATCCTCGTGAAAACCCCGAACCGGTACTCACGGATAAGTACGCCATGGAAGGTGCTCTCTCCATGGAAATCGAGCTTATCGCAAGCGACTATTCCGGTGTCGCTATTTGTATTGCGGGTTCTGTAGATTTGACTCCGTATTTGGAAGAAGGCGTTCTCGAATTCTGGATCAGGGGCGCACAGGGCGGCGAAAACGCCTTGTTCGTGCTCGTTGACGATGGCGTGAAGAGCAACGGCGAATCCCTCCAGGTGAAGCTCCGCTCCAAGAGTCTTGGTGAAATTACGACGGAATGGAAGCACTTCAGCATTCCTCTGAAGCTCTTCGGCAATACCGGTGTTTACTGGGATGCGAAGAACACCCGCGAAGTGATGCTCCCGTTCGCATGGTCCAACTTCAAGGGTTTCCGTCTCGAAGTCCGCAAGGATGAAAACGAATCCTTCAAGGTTTGGATTGACGATGTTGTGATCAAGAAGCACGGCAAGCCGTACGAAGGCCCGGCTCATTATCCGTTCCGCAACGAGATTTAAGAGGATTTTATGCGCAAAACAGTTTCTACCCTTTTATTAGCGTCTAGCCTCGGTGCTGCGTGGGCCCTCCCCCCGCAGTTGCAGCTTGATTCCCTGCACGCTTCTTTGGATACTCTTTCCGGCAACATGGAATCGACTCTCCTCGGCAAGGACGATCTGCCACTGGCAGTCTCCGGTTACATGGCTTTCCGTTTGAAGAATTTCCACTATTCCGAAGAAAGCCCTTGGGCTACGAGTGACCGTGCCCGTACGAGCGTCGATGCCGTGTTGAACGTGAACGTCGTCGCCATGCCGAACTCCTACATTACGTTGTTTACGAACCTTTCGTTCCCGTTCGACTTGAGCGGCATTTATTCAAACTTCTTGGCGAAGCACCCGACGAATGCTCCGGGCAACCATGACGAACGTGTCCTGTACGATCACTCCACCGACTACTACACTTCGACCATCAACGAAGAACTGAACGTCGGTGTCGATATCCGAGCAGGCGTGTTCGGTGCCTATGTTACCGCAGGCGGTGTCATCTGGGCGAACGCCTCCCCGCTTACCATGTGGGAACGTGAAACGAACCCGCGTTTCGTTTGGCAGTACGAACTCTTCGAAGACGAAAAGACCGTCTCCACCTACTATAAGGAAAAAGCGTTCAAGCCTGTGAAGGAAGGTGGCCGTGCATTCTGGACGAACCGCTCCTTCGGTGGCGTCTTTGTGAACGTCTACCAGCTCCCGTTCGACATGAAGGCCCAGTTCCTCGTGTCGCAGCCGATGGATGCCGACATGGCGACCCGTGACGGTCTGCGTATGTACGGTGGCCAGCCGGGCGAACTCGAAATGATGGGTGGTTATGATCTCCGCGCCTCTGTCTATCATGGACGTATCGCGAAGGAAAAGATTGCCGACAACCTCACCATCGGTGTGAACTATACGGGCGTCACTTACGATGAAGCCTCTATTTACGAAGAAGAGTTCCGTGCCCAGTGGATCAATAATGGAATGAGCCCGGTGCTCCTCAACACCCACGTGGCCTCTGTCGACGTGAAGGGCAACGTCACCTCGAAGCTCTTCTTGATGGCCGACTTGGGCGTGAGCATTACGGATTCCACGGTGTTCTACCAGTCTGCATATGTTGATGGATTTGATGCTACAAAACCTTCTTCAGGTTATTCTACCGCCGCAAAGAAGTCCAGCGTGGCTGACCCGAAGGTGGGCTTCTATTTGAAGGCGCAGAGCAAGTATGTCGAAGGCTGGCCGATGACTGTTGAAGCCGTGTTCTTCCAGCCGGGCTTCTATTCTCCATATTCTCTTTCCAACCCGTCCCGTTTCCCGGGCTGGCGCAAGGACGAAACTTACGTGAACGCCGGTGCGCTCCGCTATTCGCCGAACATGGCGGGTATCAACTTCAAGTTGGAACCGACTTTCAACCGCGGCTACTTTGACTTCCAGTATGCGCAACATCGTCAGATCGATGCCGGCCAGGACGTGATCGCTTTCAACTACCGTTTGAACGGCCGCAACATGTGGGAAAGCTCCAACTCCTGGACCAAGCACAAGCCGCTCTTCGTGGCGGACTCCGGTAACGGAAACGATGCTTCTCGCTACATCGCCCGTGCAGGTGCCCAGAAAAACGCCGGCGATGGCGTCAAGATGTATCGCCAGCGCGGTGGCCTTTACGGCGGAACTTGGGAACTTTGGGAATCTTTCGCTGCTTACGAGAACGGCAAGCAGGCTTCGAAGGGAGATGTCCCGAAGCATGCCAAGTGGTCCAGCTACATGGCATTCATGGGTGGCTACGATATCGGTCACTGGTTCGGCACGGACCGCAACATCATGATGACGGCGTTTGTAGCCCTCTCCGGTGTTTCGACTTCTTTTGCCCCGATTGCCGTTTCCGAAAAGTCGTTCGACATGCTCATGACGAGCTTCTATGGTCAGTTTGAACCGACGATTGCCGTGACGCCGACATTCCACATGGTGGGTATCCTCGGTTTGGAAACCTTCAGGGCTGAAAATGCTTACCGGTTGTATATGGTTCCGAACGTTATAAGCAAACCGACGAAAGATAAGCCTACGTATTTTTATGAAGTCGGAGACAAGGTTGTAGAAAATAAGGCTGACTATTACTATGGCAAGGCTCCCATCAACTACAAGGACTTCGCCATCGGCTTAGGCTTTGACTGGGACTTCTCTGACCGTGTGGGCTTGCACTTCCGCTACAAGTTCATGACGCACTCTGATGAAACCGTTTCTGAAAATAATTGGCATTCCCATTACATCGCTGCCGAAACCAAGGCTTGGTTCTAAGGGAGGATGCTGAAGATGAATATGAAAATGAAAAGAATTTTAATCGCCCTTCTTACCGCTTCGGTCGCCGCATCGGCATCTGCAGTTGCAGAAAACCAAAAGGCCTTGCAGGCCAAGGCGGATAGCGCGAATGCCAAACGCGGTGTCGAAATTACCGGTAGCATCCGTGCGGTAGCACAGCGCTCCAGTTTCAAGACGGATCAGGATCCGACCGGTATCAACAAGCTGCCGGAAGTGGAACGCAACGAGTTCGTCAGCGCTGACTTGAATTTCGGTTTCCGCCCGTACGAATTCGTCCGTGCGAACGTGATGATGCGCCTCGGTGGCGGCATGCAGGAATACTTCGCTGCAGCGGCCAAGACGATTGAAGCCAAGTGGCTCAATGTCGAAGGCAACGTGGGCAAGAATTTCTACTGGATTGTCGGTGACTTCCGTCAGGAACTTTCTCCGCTCACGATTTACAATCCCGGTATCGACATCATGTACGAACCGACGATTTTCGCCCGCAAGCGCCATATGGCGCAGAAGGAACAGCTCCTCGAAGGCAACAAGCGTAACCTCCAGGGTATCAATCTCCAGTTCCGCCAGGAAATCGACCCGATGATTGGTGAAATCCGTGCAGAAGCGTTCCTTGCCCGCGTGAACCGCGTCTCGGTGCTCGACTTTAGCGGTGCCGAAGGCAATATCCTCCCGAAGGATTCCCTTCCGGGATATGCAACATCCCTTGCTTCCAATACGGACAAGTGGCTTGTCGGTGGAAACATCGAACTTTTGCCGATGCAGAAGAACGTCTATGTCGGCGTGACCCCGATGTACATCTTCGACAATAAAAATTCAAAATCATACACTTATCGCCATCTGCTTCCTCGTGATGCAAACACGAAAAGTTTCGAACCGGACAACATAGTTGATATGGAGGGTGTTCCTCAGTCTGGTGCTTACGAACTTCAGGAAATCAATCCGGATGTGGGTTTGCAGAAGACGTTCGTGCTGAGCGGCCGCGTGGGTGCCGATGTCGCCGGTCTTATGCAGAACAAGAACCTTACTCTTGATCTCGTCGCCGAATATGCGATGTCCATGAACAAGAGTGAAGAACTCCAGGAAGTGATTGACCTGGCTACTGGATTACCGTCGTTCACGACTGCAGAAAAGAGTGTGAACGGTTCTGCTTTGCTTGCCACGTTGAATGTGGGCTACAAGGTCGAAAACTCCTTCAACGCAGGACTTGCGCTCGACTTCATCCGCAACGACGAAAAGTGGTTCAACAACCTGGCTCAGTCCCCGAGCTTCTTTGCCCAGCGTATCCTCAACTCCGACAAGGATGGCGAAACGGTCAAGTACGGCGTGAATTCCCCGCTCTACTCCACGTTTGACGCTCTCTACAACTACTCTCCGAAGTTCTCTCCGGTGGGGTTCGATTCGAAGAACAAAGCCATGGGGACTAACGACGATGCCTTTATGGATGGCCAGCGTGAAAGCTACAACATCGCTCCGTACAACAAGAACTCCTGGGGCTCCAATGTCTATGCTCTCGAACAACTGGAACTCATCAACAAGATGATGGATCCGGCTGTGCAAATGGCTTTGCCGAACGGCCTTGCGACCAGGAACCGCATGGGTGTCCGCGCTATTGTCAAGGGCGACTGGCAAGAAAAGGTCGAGGCCCAGGCTCTCGTGGGCATCTTCAACCAGGTGAAGAGCGTAACACCGGATATCGACAAGGTCTCCTTCAAGGAATTCGGCGGTGGCCTCAAGGCTGATATCTTCAAGATATTTGGCATTAACTTGGCTTCTGAAATTTCCGGTTCCTTCAAGCATTCCGAAAGCACGACGGACATGATTGGCGGCACTTCAGTATCGGTCAAGAGCAACTTCGTGAACGCCGGCCTCTCGCTCCAGTTCTTGCCGCGCCTTGGCTTTACTGCCGGCTTCCAGATGATTGATTCCGACTACGGCTTGGGCGATACGGATTCGTTCGTGGGCCGTGATGTTCCGCTCATGAAGAACAAGCAGACGCACTGGATGGTGGGCTTTGACTACGTGGTTGGCGAAAACGCTTGGCTTGCCATCAATTACGGCATGATCAACGTCACGAACGACTACAGCATCCCTCTTAATTTTGAAGGCTCTGCCCGTAACTTGCCGGACTACTACCAAAAAGCCTCGAATGCTGTAGTTTACCAGCATAAGTTTAGCCAGTCTATTTTTGAAGCTTCCATTAATGTGGAATTTTAATGGGAGGTAACTAGAATGAATTTCAATATGAACATGCGCAAATTTTTACTGACCTCCGCTGTTGCTCTTTCGGCTGTGTCCGCGTTTGCCGCTGACAACCAGGGAGAGGTTGTGACGCAACAGAAATCCCTCTTGGAAAAGCTGGATTCTCTCAACGCCGCTGTGCTGGGGCTTAAGATTAACGGTACGGCAAAGGCCGGAGCGCTCGCTTCGTTCAGCGCTTCCGATCAGTATGCAGAAGAATCCCCGACTCAAGAAAACCAGGCGTTCACGGACGTGAACTTGCGCTTGACCGCCCGTCCGAGTTCCGAGACCATGATTGACGTGCAGTTGCGTTTGCACAAGGATTGGCAGAACGCTTACGACGAGAACAACAACCCGGTTATCGGTCACTGGTTCAGCTACGACGGTACAATCCTCAACAAGCATGTCGATTTCAACTTGGGTTACATGCGTGTCGGTTACACCCCGCTTACCATATTCACCCCGCAGACCGAAATTCTCCAGGAACCGGAAATCTTTGCGGAAAAGCGTCGTGAAGCTCTTGAAAAACGTAACCTCGACACGACAAGCCGTCGCCTGTTGCAGGGCCTCAACGTTGTCTATAACAGCGGAAGCCTCGGTGCGGTCGATAACATTACCGCCCAGCTCACTGGCGCCCGTATTCGCAATACAGCGAAAAAGTATGACCAGGTGTTCTTCGACTTCGACTACTCCGACCGTTACCTCCTCGGTGCGCGTGCCGGTGTTGATGCCTATGGCGCCCATCTTGGCTTGAACTACGTCAATTTGCTTGACCGCAAGTACTCCCGTCGTTCCAAGGATGCCTCTGGCGACACGGTTTATTATGACAACAACATGGTGTTCTCTGCGGACTTGAGTTTCGATTCCAAGAAGACCCTCCCGGATCTTCCGGTCACCTTCGGCTTGAACGGCGAATTTGCCATGTCCAAGTGGAAAGTCGATCGCGATTACAAGGGCGAAGTTCCTAAGACAGAGTACAAGTTGCAGCAAACTAAAGTGGATGGCAAAGATGTTGTCTATGTGAAGTCTGTAACGAACTGGAGTTCTCCGACCATTATCAACGAAGACTACCGCGATCAGGATGGCAAGAGCTTCTATGCCGACCTTTTTGTGAAGGGTGATATCCACGATATCGACTTCAAGGCGAGTGTCGGTTATATGCAGACGGATTCCAGTTTCTGGTCCGAGATGGCTTCTTCTCCGGTTTACCAGGGACATGCGACCATCCTCAATGCGAATTCCATGTATGGTAATCCAGCTAACCCGATGGCCGATCTCATCATGTCAACCTTCGGGTCCGCAAGTCTCGAAAATCTCTACTACAATGTCTATAACTCCACGACATTGCAGGCGTATAACTTGATGACGACTTCGGGCGGCAATATTTTGATTGGTGAAAATGATCTTTACAGCCGTAAGAGCAGTGAAAGCGCCAACCTCTATGCCCGTTTGGATAACAACTACAAGAACGGCCATTTCTACCGCAACGGTTACACGGGTACAGTCGCCAAGAAACTCGAATGGGAAAAGGATCTCCTGAGAGATATCGACCCGTCTGTGGGACTTGCCTTGCCGCTCGGCATGGCTACGCCTGACCGCAAGGGTATTATCGCCAAGGTTGATGTCAACTGGGCCGACAAGGTGTTCTTCAATGCCCGAGTCAACATAATCACGCAGTCCTATGCATTTAAGGGCTATGACCAGCTGACTTTCGTTCCGTTGTTCGAAGAAAACAAGTTCACGGAATTTGCCGTGGGTGCCGGTGTCGATATCGGAGCAATCGCTGCTCTTGACCGCCAGATCCTCTTGCAGGGTTCTTTGGCCAAGGGTAAGGAAACGGCTTATATGGAACGTAATTCCACTCGTATCGTTGCTGGTCTTACTGCCGATGTGTGGGGCCCGTTCGGCTTCCTCGGCGGTTTCCAGAAGTACGATAGGACGTTTGGCCGTGGCGGTGCGTCTTTTGTAGGTGATATTGACAAAGAAACAAAGTACGCCATCAACTTGACCGATGCAAAAGAAATGTTGATTATGCTCGGTGTCCGCATCAAGCTTGCCCCGTTGTCTTACCTGTCCTTGCAATACGGCAGACTGGTCAATGACTTGACTTATAATTTTGTCACGACAGATGCTGCTGGTACGCTCACTTCCTTTGGTGCCGGTAGTACCATTTCCATTACCAAGAACGTTCTTTCTGCCGATGTAACGGTGAATTTCTAAGAGGTGCTGAAAATGAAAAAACTTTACCAGTACACGATGTTTCTCATGGCAGGTGCTTTGGCTGCTTGCTCCTCGATGGAAGTGAGCGATCCTTATGAAGATAGCTTACCGGCAGGATTCAATGCTAGAGTTTATGGAGACTTGCATCCCGAACTTCGCTACTTGCAGCTCAAGGATTATGTTGCTTATTATAACCGGTATCTCGAATCAACCGTGACGAAGAATGGCGGGGACTTTAGCGCCATGAAAGCTGCCGACGAAGCCAACTTCGCTGCTGCAACGAATGAAGCTAACCTTGCTGCAATGTGCAGTAGCAAATTTATAGGCGGTGCAAGCGGTCATTCGGCTGAATCGTGCGTCAATGTCTCGGCTGATGTGTCTCTCATGAAGGAATTGAAGGAATTCAACCTGATTGGCGTCACCGACGATTTTGCGGCGCTTGAGAGTGTTCCTTTTGACAATGTAGCCTTTTCTCAGCAATATATAATGTTCGGCCAGTCTCATGGTTGGGCTTATCGTGATTGCAGTGATGCTGAGCTTGCCAATCCGGGGCGTGATTCGCTGTATATTAAAAACCAGCAGAATAAGGCTACTGCTGAGCAACCGTTCCAACCGGATCCTAACTTTTACTGTGCTGACCAGACTGGCGCTCTCCATCTGGTTAACCCATAGGAAGAGGTATTCAAATGAATTTTAAAGTTATTGCACTTTCTCTCGCCATGGGTTGCGCTGCTATGACGGCCCAGGCGGCTGCAGACAAGGTGATCGGTTACTATCCATATTGGAGTCAGTATTCCCAGTTCTACGCGAAGGATGTCCGCTACAGTCTTGTGACCGACATTCACTATATGTACGTGACGCCGAGTGAAGATGGTTCTGTTGCTTTTGCCGATGACTACGATGCCGAAAACTTCAAGAACTTGGCCAGCATGTCAAAGGACAACGGCGTGAAGCTTATCGTGAACGTCGGTGGTTTCGATGCCGAAGCGAACCTCAAGGCGATTGCCGGTTCGGACGAAAAGCTTTCTGCGTTCGTCTCTAACGTCAAGAGCTGGCTTGCTACGAACGGTGGCGATGGCGTGGAACTCGACTGGCAGAACGTCACGGCTGACGATGCCGATGATTACGCCAAGTTGCTCAATGCGCTGGTCGATGGTCTTTCGGGCTCCACGGTGACCGCCGTGATTTACCCGGGCGCCCCTGCCGGCATGGCCCCTTACAAGGCCGAAGCATTGAACCGTGCCGCCTATGTCGATGTCTATATGCCGGAACTCATGAACGAAGATTCCGGAAGCCTCGTTCCGAACCAGAGCGCAAACTCTGTGCAGGATATGCTGAATGAAGTTGCTTCGACGGGCGTGAACAAGAATCTTCTCGCTCCGGTGGTGTTCCTGTACGGCAAGTCCTTTACGGGTGCCAAGGGTCTCGGCTCGGGCCATCAGGGTGCAGGTAGCGGCAACGAAGGCTACCTCCCTTACATCGAACTCATGAACCGCTTTGACACGCCGGACTATACGGTGACTTTCGATGACGCTTCCAAGTCCGAAGTGGCCGTGAGCGAAACGGAATCGATCGTATTCATGGGCATTCCGTCCGTGAAGGCTGTCGCCCAGCAGGTCAAGAACGAAGGCATGGCTGGCGTTGCCGTCTTTGACCTTTCCCAGGACCATTACGAACCGATTGTCTCCCTCCTCGTGACGGTCGGCCTCGAACTCCGTCCGGGCATCAACTACAAGACGGCCGCTGCCAAGAAGTAATTCTCGGAAATTTTGGAATCCCGGGATTTTTGAAACTCTCAAGAGCCACGAAAATCGCGAGATTCGCAAACGCTTTGAAAATCCTCGACGCAAAAGCGCCGAGGATTTTTTTGACCAATTCCAACTTCCTACTGCCTACCGCCTACAGTCTACTAATCGCTAACCACAAGAAATCACTGGATCCTGCTCCTTCGAACCTAAGAATTGTAAGGCATTAAAATGCCAACAATTCTATATCAGCCCTACAGGCTTCAGGATGACGTCCCTAAGCTCAACCAACTAAACCCCATACCCCAGAGGGGCGTAAGCCCCGAGCCCATACCCCAAGCCATCACTGGATCCTATCGGTCGCGACGCTCGACCTACGCATTTGTCCTACTTCCTACCGTCTACTGTCTACTAACCACTAACCACTTCCTACAACAATAGCCGTTGCCTCCAGTAAACACTAAAGAGCTTCATGTGAGGACGTTTTGTAAAATATAATGGTATCTTTTAAAGAAAAATGAGGTTTTGTATGCGGATACATTTACTTGCAGCGCTTGCTTTTGCAATGCCGTCTTTCGCGGTTCCTTTGGTGAACCAGCTCGGTTTTACCCCTGAAGCAGAAAAGACGGTCGTCATCCCCGGCAACGACGCCAACCCGCTCGAAGTGCGTGACATGGCTGGCACGGTTGTGCTCAAGCTCGAAGCCCCGATGGTGTATGATTGGGAATACAGCGGCGAAGAAGTCCAGACGTATGATATTTCCTCAATCAAGAAGCCCGGCACGTACCGCCTTTACAGGGACGGCTATATCGGTAACCCGATTGTGGTGGGCGAAAACGTCTATGGGGACTTGACGAAGGCTGCGCTCAAGTGGTTCTACTACCAGCGTGCGGGAATGGCTCTCGATACGCGCTATGCGGGCAAGTGGGCGCGTGCAGCGGGACACCCGGACGACCATGTGATTGTCTATGGGACGGATCTTTCGACTGCGACGACGGTGGCGAAGGCAAATGGCAAGCCCGTTCCCAAGAAAGTTGATACAAAGTACATCAAGTCGAAGCGCGGCTGGTACGATGCGGGCGATTACGGCAAGTACATCGTGAATTCCGGCATCACGGTGTTCACGCTTCTGGAACTCTACGAACATTTCCCGGCGTTCATGGATACGCTCCGTTGGAACATTCCGCGTGAGTTTCCGAAAATGCCTGAACTCTTGGAAGAAATCCGCTGGAACTTGGATTGGATGCTTTCGATGCAGGACAAGGACGGCGCCGTTTATCACAAACTCACGTCGCTCAAGTTCGGCACCAGCACGATGCCCGAAATCGACCGCGACAATCGTTATGTTATTGAAAAAAGCCTGACGGCGACGCTCGATTTTGCGGCGGTGATGGCGCAGGCGTCACGCGTGTATGCTCCGTACGACAAGGAATTTGCAAACAAAATGCTCAAGGCGGCCGATGTTGCGTATTTTTGGGCGAAACGCCATCCGAAGGCTTTGTACAAGCAGCCAGCCGATGTGCAGACTGGCAACTATATGCATGCAGGCGAAGACGGCAAGGACGAGTTCGCCTTTGCGGCGACGGAACTTTACCGTGCGACGAAAAAGAAGGAATTCTTGAACGATTTGAAGTCTTTTAAATTTAGGAGCGATGGACCTTGGTGGGGTGACGTGAACATGCTTGCCGCTTATCATGTGGCGCTTGATTCTGCGGAATTCGGCGCGAAACTCGGCGGTGAAGCCCGCAAGGCTTTGCTTAAAGTTGCCAATGAACTCCGTACAGTTGGCGATACGAGTGCCTACAGGCTCCCGGCGTTTCCTTCTAGCTGGAACTGGGGCAGCAATAGCGCGATGGCGAATAACGGAATCGTTTTGTTGCATGCCTATTACATTACGGGCGACAAGAGCTATTTGGATGGTGCCCAGCAGTGCCTCGACTACCTCTTGGGCAAGAACCCGATGGAAATTACATACGTTACCGGCTTCGGTTACAGGAGCCCGCGTAACCCGCACCACCGCATAAGCGAATCGGACCTGGTCGATGACCCGGTGCCGGGAATGCTTGTCGGAGGGCCGCACTTGGGCAAGCAGGACATCAACCTCGATGGCAAGGAACAGTGGAAATGTTCGAACTACGCTGTTGACGACAAGCCCGCGTTAGCTTATATAGACAACCGCTGCAGTTATGCGACGAACGAAGTGGCCATCAACTGGAACGCCCCGCTCGCTTATCTCGCAGGAGCCTTGCAGGCGATTTACAAGGGATTCACTGCATCCGTTGTGAAGTAAAAAACTTTAGACGCTAGTATTGTCATGCCCCACTTGGTGGGGCTTTTTTTTGTGGGTTAAATCATGCGTCGTTATTTTTTTTGTGCTTTGAATCAAATGTAAAAATCTTTTTATGGACGATTTATCCATAAGTATGAGTCAGAGGGGATGTGATTTTAGTCATGTTTGCATATAAATTACTTTATATTGAGTTGGTTGGTTGGTGTTTGGTAAAAAGGAGTGCGAATGATTACCAAAACACCAAAACTGCTTAGCGCGGCGTGTCTTCTGGCATTCTGCGGATCAGTATCGGCTTACACCATCACAGGAACCGTTTCTGACGACCAGGGCAAGGCCCTTAGGGGAGTCTCGGTGAGCCTTCTCAAGGAAGGCAAGAACGCCACGACGGATCGCCAGGGCAAATTCACAATTCACGAAGATGAAATAATTACACCTCCTGCGGATTCGCCGGGTGTCGCTATTCATCCTGCTTTCAGGAATACTGTTGGGTACATCAGCATCAACAACGGTATTCTGTCTTATTCCCAGAGCAGCACCTCGCCTGTGCAGGTGAAAATTTACAACTCTCTCGGGAATCAGGTCTTCAAAAAGCTTTTGCAGGGATCGGGGACGTATGATTTGAGCAAGGGCATCGAAGCTCGTGGCACGTATTTTGCTCAAGTTTCTGTAGGCAATGCCAAGCAGAACTTCAAGTTCACGACAGACAGAGGCTTCAGCAGTTCCATCGGTTCGCGGGCAAACGGAAACGCCCTCTTGAAAGAAGCCGAGAAGGGTGAAGCTCTCCGCTTTGTTGCGGATGGCTATGATACGCTCACCGTTCCGCTGGGCACGCTCGATACGACTGTCGATGTGAAGCTCACGAAAATTGCGACGGAACAGACTTATGCGTTTGGCTATCCGCTCAAGAACGAGCCGACGCCGAGCAAGGGCTGCGGCAAGGACAACACACTCAAGAACTACTTCAAGTTCACGGGTGGCGGAATCGAGCATGAAGTCTATCTCGATCTCCCTGAAAATTACGACAAGAACAAGCCTTACCGTTTGGTGTTCGGCATGCATTGCATGGGCGGTTCCGCACAGAACGTCGCAAAGAACGAACATTATTACGGCTATCGCGACAAGGATAAAAAGAATACGATTTTTGTGGCCCCGCATGGTTACACGGACCAGATGCCATGGCGCTGCGGTGACAACAAGGACCACCTCTTCTTTGACGAAATCCTCACTTACCTGAACGAGAACCTCTGCGTCGATACGTCCCGCGTGTTCTCCTCCGGCTTTAGCTTTGGCGCCATGTACTCGAATTCGCTTGCTCAGACGTTCCAGCATCGTCTCCGCGGTGTCGTGGTATTCGCGACTGCCGACCAGGTCATTTACATCCCGAAGAATTCCGGCAAGCCTATCGCTTGGATGGGAACTGTAGGCTTGAGCGATGGCACCTGCCCCCCGAGCATGGGACGTAGCGCCCGCGACAGAATCCTCAAGAACAACGGTCCTGAGGGTCATACCGACTGCACTAGCGAAAAGGCAACCGAGTTTTCTGGCAATGGCAACCATGTCTGCTACGACTACAAGACCGTCGATCCGCGCTTCCCTGTGAAGTGGTGCACCTTCAATGGTGGCCACCAGTGGGATATGCGTGAAAACGGCAAACTGTGGGCATCCGACATCGGCTGGGAATTCATCACGCAGTTCTAATTTCCCAAAACATTCACATAAAAAGAATAAAGCCTTTCCAGAAACGGAAAGGCTTTCTCGGTTGTTTGTGATGTTTTTTTATTTCACGCAATAGCGTGCATCTTGCTAATTATTATATATTACATTCATGGCCTTGCTTTTTGCTCGTTTTTTGGATTTGAAAGCTCTAGCGCTCATGGCGTTGACGGTTGCGTTCTTGCAAGCGCCGGTTCTTGCGGCTGGTCTCGTGAAGCAGTCTATCGACACGACCGATGCGATGGCGACGCTCGAAAATTTCGACCGCGGATTCTATACGCCGCAGGTGCTGCATATCAAGCCTTCGGGCGGCAAGCCGATTGAAAAACCGTACGGCAAGTTGTTGCATTTGCGTGCGGAAATTTCGGAATTCAGCAGTAACGCATGGCTTTCGATTGACACGACAGGCGGGAAACGCGATACGATTCGCGGCAAGAACCAGGATCTCACCGAAGATGCGTTGAATGTGCTGCAGACAACATTCGACAATATCCGCAGTTTTGGCGGGCATGTAATTGTACGTATCTGTTACGACCCGTGGTACAATGGCCGTAGCAACGTGACTCCGGATCACGAGTGGGTGCTCAAGCATGTGAAGCAGCTTGCGCCGGTGCTCTCGAAGAATACCGATGTAATCGTGGCACTCGAGATGGGTATGCACGGCGCCTACGGCGAGATGCACAGCGATACGAACATCACTTACGACCGTATCGCGGAGGCGACGAACTTGATGTTGCGTAACACTCCGCCCGAGCTCAAGATTCTCACGCGCACGGGAAACTATTCGGCGAAAGTGCTTGGCTTTGACAACTGGGGCGTAGATTTCCATATCGACGGAGAGAAGTTTGCCGAAATCGCAAAGGCGAAGGGTGATACGATGTATCGCGTGGGAATGTTCAACGACGGCTATCTGGGAACGCAATACGATTATGGTACCTGGGGCGCGGACTGCAAGACTTCTATCTGTCGCGAAGAGGGCGTGGCCTGGCTCGAAAAATACGGCATCAATACGCCCTACGGCGGCGAGGCGCTCACGACGGTAGACAATTACCAGGTCATCAATACTCCGGAATTCTTGGCGTACGAGGGCTTCCGCACGCATACGAGCTATCTGAACATCCAGTGGAACAACAAGCTGATTGAAAGCTGGAAAAAGACGCCTTTCACGCAGAAGGATTTCGATTACGACCCGGCGCGTGTCGATTCGCTTTCGGGATTCAAGTACATCAACGACCACTTGGGCTACCGCTTTGTGCTGCGCGAATCGTGGCTGAGCGATACGGTGGAAAGTGACGGAATTTTACGTGCGAAATTGCGCATCCAGAACGTGGGCTTTGGAAACCTGACGCGCAAGATGAAGGTGTCGTTATATGTTCACGGAATGACTAATATCGGACCGCTAGATACAATCGCTGCACTCAATATCAATAAACCGCTTGAGCATGTCGATTTCATGAAGGTTCATAGCCGTAAAATTGAAATCAAGGGTGCCGATACGGTGATGACGTTTGACGGCAACAATGAACTTTCTATCGAGGCGGATGTGGGCTGTTTTTCGAACTGGTCCGGAATCCCCATGTATGTTGAATTAAAAGTTTGCAGTGAAACAAACGAAGACGATTGTATCCACTTTGCAAATAAAAATGGTTACGAGTACAATTTAGAAAGCGATGCCTATATAGGAAGTTTTCTCATGGGAGAATGCGAACGGACAGGTCTTCCCCGCGTTCTTCCGTCGAGTACTGAGCAAAAGCAAAACGCTCCCTTCGTTCAGAGAGAACGCAACAGCGTGATTATCCGTGACGGCGAAAGACGTTACCGCATGAACGGTTCTAGATAAAATCGGGTTGGATGATTATGAAAAAGATTAGTTTGGTTGTTCTATTTATTCTTTTGTACTTGCCTATTGATGCCAACGCTTTTGAACCGACGGTTTCGCGGAAAAGAACTTTTGACGAGACGATTGATTCGGTTCTTTCGAAACGGATGGAACTCCCTCTTGTTCGTTCGAAACTGGAAAATCCCAATTCCAAATTCGTTCCCGTATATGGTCATGTCATGGACGCCAATGATACTCGTTCTTTTGATATAACTGATGACGAAGACATGTTTGTTGCGGAAAGTCTTTTCCTCGTGCTGAACGATCGCATGCTGCAAAAGAACGATTCCCTTTTGAAAAGGGCGACCCCAGATGTCCAAAGTCAGTACAAACGCTTAATGAACCGTTTCAACTTTATCAGTCTCGAAAAAATCAGGATTCATGTCGATTATTATTACGACCGTGCAAAAAAGGCGTGGGCCCGTCCGCTTGCGGATGATTCCGTCGTGACCATGAAGATGATTGTCAAGTCCGGCTATTTTCTTTACCAGGACAGAGATTTGTTTATTGGCATTCGCCGCTATGGCTTTTATGTTCCGAGTTCGAACGTAAAAAGGATCTTTTTTAACGACGGCTATTCTGAAGTCCTCTGGAAAAGTCCAGACAAAGTTTCACTGGACTCGATGAAGGTTATACCTTACAAGCTTGTCGAGAAAATTCCACATGACAAGAGAATGGAAAACCGCAAGAAAGTCGAGAACCTCCTGAAAAACAGGGACTTTACGGCCATACCGTTTGTTCTGAAAGAAATGGACGAATATTGCGAATACAATTCGTGCCTTGACAAAGATGACTACAGACGTTACTTGAACGTGCTGAAAATACTTTATTGGAACGGCGTGTTCAAGCGCTTTTAAGGGAATGCCCGCTCAAGGCGCTTGCTCCGGTTTACTGTTTGCCGCCGACTAAATCTACAAATTCGCGGCACACGGCTTCCGGGTCGGGTTTGCCGAAAATGGCCGAACCGACGACGAAGATGTTTGCACCAGCTTCCTTGCAGGCGAGGATGTTGTCGAGCTTGACGCCCCCGTCGATTTGGATGTCGAGTTCAGGCTTCAACTGACGGAGCTCACGAATTTTGTCGAGACAATACGGAATCAGGCTCTGGCCGCCGAATCCCGGGTTCACTGACATGATCAGGACCATATCGACAATGTCGAGCACGTACTTGATGCTTTCGAGCGGCGTTGCCGGATTGATGGCCACGGCGGGCTTTACACCGAGTTCTGCAATTTGGTGCAGCAGACGGTCGAGGTGGTTTGTCGTTTCGGCGTGCACGCTGATGATGCTTGCGCCTGCTTTAGCAAATTCGCCCACGTACTTTTCGGGATTCTCGATCATCAGGTGACAATCGAGCGGGAGCTTGGTGCCCTTCTTCACGCAGGCGGAAATGCCCGGGCCGAAACTGATGTTCGGGACGAAGTGCCCGTCCATGATGTCCAGGTGGACGAGGCCGGCGCCTCCGTTTTCGATGGACTTGAGGCCGTTGCCTAATTCGAGGAAGTTTGCGTTCAGGACGCTAGGAGCGATGATTTGTTTGAGCATGTTTCAAATATAGCAAAATAAATTTTTTTTTACTAAATTTGATTATGCTATAATTTAAGAGGAGATTATTATGTCGAAGAATTCAAAAACTGTAGTAGCGAAACCCGCTGCAAAAAAAGCGGAAGCCGTGAAGGCTCCGAAAACCATCGCCAAGAAGGCCGAAACCAAGGCGCCCGCAACAAAGAAAGCCGCTCCGAAAGCGGCAAAGACCGTGACGGCCAAGAAAGCCGCTGCTCCGAAAAAGATCGCCGTAGTGTTCGAAGCGGATTGTCCGCTCGCCACGACCGTTTCTGTTGCCGGTTCCTTCAATGACTGGGCTGTCGATGTCGATATGCTCAAGAAGGACAAGAAGACGGGCCTTTGGACCGCGAAGATTTCCCTCCTTCCGGGCGACTACGAATACAAGTTTGTCTGTGACGGAAAGAACTGGGACGAAGGCGAAAACAAGACCAAGCACGTGTAATTTAGACAACGATTGCGATCAGGAATAAACCATTTATGGATTTATTTTTGATAATTGGATATGATCGAAAACAGAAAACGCTGGTGTAAAAACCAGCGCTTTTCATTTGTAGAAGCCCGTATTCTTTTTGAATTCAAAAGAGCGCCGAACAAATTACTCGACGCATAGTCTTTTTCTAGTTGAGGGGGCTGAGAGGTCAAAATCGCTAGATTCCAGGTGTTTGTTTAATAATTGATTCTTTTGACACTGATGTTATATTGTTTTGTGATTTTTTTCACAATTTAATCTAGAATTTGAATGGGCTATTAAAATATAATTTACTAAAGATAAATGATTTTGGTTTAATGTAAATTATTTTTATCTTGTTTGTTTATTTTTTTATTAAAAATTTTTATGTAAAATAAATGAAAATAAATTACGAATAACTTGCAAGTGGTATTTGTTTTTTTATATTGCAGAGAGATATGGGGTGACTATAAAGTAAAAAAACGAATTTGCTAAACAGTGTGTTCGGATTTATAGTAGTCCTTAATATCGTTAAATTGTCAAAAAAAATAAAGGAGATTGAAGGTATGAAAAAACTTCTATTATTTATTCTATTATGCGCATCGATGGCGCTTGCTGCATTTACAACGAATAGCAAAAATGTAAGCCCGGTTGTGCGATTGGGAGGACTTCAAAAAATTGATGGCTATGAGTATGGCGCTGCGACAGTTTATCATGAAGGTGTTTATTATCGCTTTTATTGCTCTCAAGGTGGAGAAAAAACAAATGGGTATATTGTTGAACATCCCACCAAGAATGCACTAGCAAAATCGTGGGATTATATTCGTATGAGAACGTCTACAGATGGTGCTGTGTGGTCGGCACCTCGTGTAGTATTGGTGGCGTCAAAGAATAATAAAGAAACGTGTGCTTGTGACCCTGCAATTGTTCGTGGTGATGATGGTTTTTGGTATTTGTATTATGCAGGTTATACGAAAACTCAGCATACGGTTACTTATGTTGCAAGGTCAAAAAATATCTATGGCCCTTATGAAGAACGTTATGTTGGAAGTAATAAGTGGGAAAGATATCCATCGAATCCGAAACAAATTTTGTACCCTAAAGAAAGTCTTGTTGGTGAGGCTTATGGAACAGGGCAGGTATCTGTAGTCAAAGTTGGTAGTACATACCATTTTTGGTTTACCGATATGACTAAGGTAAATGAATGGAAAAGTGTTCATATAGAGTCTTCTAGTCCGTTTTCAGGATTGCAAAATAAAACGAGAAAAACCTTAACTCTTAATGGAGCTCCTAAATTTGAATTAAATGATTTTGGTGATGTTAAATGGAATGGTGCAAAAAGACGTTTTGAAATGTGGATAACGCGTAAGCATTTTATTACGGAAACGCCGGAGGATTCTACGCATTTAATATACATTGATAAGTATGTTTCTAGTAATGGTGTTGATTGGACGAAAAAGAAATCTGTAGGTCCTTATTCGTTTGCAAATAATGTTGGTATGTCGGGTGATGCTGAAGGTTGGATTGTTAATAATAAATCTCTTGTTTCTTTTGGTGCTCCTGAGGAAATTTGGAATGCTAATAAAGAAAAAATTGAAAATCTGTCTATTTCGAGGACTAAATATTTGATGAAGCCTGATGTTCGTGGGACAGCGAATCCAGCTTTGCCATGGACTATGTATCAGTTTATTGATAATATTGATGGTGATGGATTTGGTGCTAGTACTGTTTCTATGGCATCTAGTGGAAATACGAGTGGTGTGAATTATTACAAGCTTCCTGTAGATACGAATGTCAAAAATTTAGAATTTGTTGCGGGTGATTATGATGGTGATGGTGTAACAGATATGGGGGCTATTGATAGGAGCACTGCTAAATGGTATCTTATGTCTAGCTTGACAGGGGAAAAACGTGCTCAAAGTAAAGGAAGATTTTATTGGGGATGGCGATGGCCTAAATTGAAAAAATTGGATGGAAATTACACTATTGTTGTTGGCGATTTTGACGGCGATGGAAAAACAGATCCTGCTATTGTCGATAAACTTAACAAAAATTGGTTTATTTATTCTAGTAAAGCTGCTGGTGAACAATCTTTGATTACTGCTCGAAATGATACTATTTGGGGATGGACTCATCCTGACATTGATCAAATGACTCATGTGTTGTCTGGAGATTATGATGGTGATGGCAAAAGTGATATTGGTGCGGTGGATTGTTCTATGGAAAATAGTGAGGGGGGATGCCGTTGGTATATTCTCTCTAGTAAAACAGGAAACCAAGGCGTAGATAAGTTTTATTGGGGATGGTTATGGCCAGGAATGAATTCGAAACATATTGTGGTGGAAGGTGATTATGATGGTGATGGAAAAACGGATCCTACCATAGTAGATAATAGAAATGCTATTAATGGTAAAGTTGGAAATTGGTATTCTTTCTCTAGCCGTAGTTTGGGAATGGATGCTGTGTATGATCCTACTGATGGATATGTGTTTCCGTGGAATCTGAATGGTTTGGATGCCTCTCGTATACCAATGGTGGGCGACTTTAATGGAGACGGAATAACCGATAGAAGTATGGTTTCGAAGGATCTTCTTGAATGGAATACGAATGTTACTGATAATCCTCGTGCCTATTTTGGTTATTCGCTTACGTATTTCTCAAGTCTTCCGAAAAAAACGAACTATCAATATCTCGTAGGTGATTATGATGGTGATGGTGTCTCAGATTGTGCTATTGCAGATCCTTCAAATGCTAGAGTTTATTATTATACGTCCTTGTATAAAAATGGGAATATCTCTAAGACGATTTATCACTTTAATGCACCTGCAGAAACAGGATATCTGTATAAGATAGGTTCTTCTTCTATGGAACCTTCTATTGATGAACCGAAGATTCTCTCAATGCCAAAAACTTCGCCCAAGTTCAGCACAAAGGGCATGACACTGACGATTTCTGATATGGAATTGGGTTCTGATGTTAGAGTCTACAATACAATCGGTCAAAATATCATTAAGACCAAAGCTGATTTCGGTGAAAAGATAATCCAGCTTCCGTCCAAGGGGATGTACATTGTCCGCGTTGGAAGTCATTCTTCCGTCGTTAATATAAAGTAATTTAACTGACGTTTCAACAAAAAAACCGTTCTTTAATAATAAAGAACGGTTTTTTATTTGCAAAATTATGCGTCTCTCGCTCGACGCAATGTTTTTTCTTAGCCGAATGGGCCGAGGTAACTGGATGCTAGCATCTGATTGTTTTGGTGCTTGAGCTCGACGATTTTCATTTCGGGAGGTTGGTATTCTTTTTTCTGTTCCATTTCGGATTCCTTTGTTTTGTTTTTCTAGTAAAAAGATAATAAAAAAGTTTTTAATGTTGTCAGTGAAAAAATATTGCTAATGACAAAAAGCGGTTAAAAATCGGGTTATAAATTTTTTTTGTATCAATTGCGCTTTTTACATAATCTGTAAAAACGTGTGGTTGCAAAAAACGTTGTGATGGGAATCTTGACTTCTTTTCTCTCACCTTTCGGTCTCCAATCACTTCTAATTTCCTCCTTCCTCGCTACATCCTTCTAATTTCTAATAATCCTAAGCTCCAAGCTCTAAGTTCTAAGTTCTATTTTCTAAATTTGCCCCTGTATGAAAAACTATTCCATCCCTGAAGAAGTATTTTTGAAAGCGGCTAGTGAATACGGCACTCCGCTTTGGCTCTATGACCGTGCGACTATTGAACGCGCTGTGAGCGACGTGAAGGTTTTTGACAACGTGCGTTTTGCGCAGAAGGCTTGCCCGAACCTCTCGGTCGTCTCGCTCATGAAAAAGCTTGGCTGCGTCGTGGATGCGGTGAGTGCCGGCGAAATCGTGCGTGCGCTCAAGGCCGGTTTCAAGGGTGGTCAGGAAAAGGGCAAGGTCCCTGAAATTGTCTATACGGCAGATATCTTCGACCGCGACGCTCTTGAACTTGTCAAGAAGTACGACATCCACGTGAACGTGGGTTCTCCGGACATGATCCAGCAGCTTGCCGATTTTGGCGTGAAGTCTGAATTGACGCTCCGTGTGAATCCGGGCTTTGGCCACGGGCATTCGAGCAAGGTCAACACGGGTGGCCCGCTCAGCAAGCACGGCGTGTGGCACGAGCAGATCAAGGACTGCATCAAGCTGGCGCAGAGCAACGGCATGTGGATTACTGGACTCCACATGCATATCGGTTCGGGTTCCGACTTTGAACATCTTTCCAAGGTTTGCGATGCCATGTGCGACGCTAGCCGCCGCTTGGGGTCCCATCTCCGCACGATTAGCGCGGGTGGCGGTCTGCCGATTCCGTACCACGAAGAAGACAAGGCGAACCGCATTGACGTGAAGGCTTATTATGATCTTTGGGACAAGGCCCGCAAGAACATCCAGCAGAGCATCGGTCATGAAGTTCATCTCGAAGTGGAACCGGGCCGTTACCTTGTTGCAGAAAGCGGATTCCTGATGGCCGAAATCCGTGCGGTCAAGAAGCAGGGCGATAATTTGTTCTACCTCTTGGACGCTGGCTTTACCGATCTCGTGCGTCCGAGCTTCTACGGCAGTTACCACGGCATCTCCGTGATTGCCCGCGACGGTCGCGAAATGAACGAGATGGTCGATGCCGTCGTGGCGGGCCCGCTCTGCGAATCCGGTGACGTGTTCACGCAGGAAGAAGGTGGCTTTGTCGTGACGCGCAAACTTCCGAAGGCAAAGGTCGGCGACTTGTTGATTCTCCATGATGCGGGTGCTTACGGCGCCGCCATGAGCAGCAACTACAACAGCCGTCGCTACGCTGGCGAAGTCATGTTCACGAAGGGCGAACTTAAAGTCATCCGCGAACGCCAGACTTTTGAGCAGCTTTTGCAAAACGATCGCATTATTGAATTATAAACTTCGCATAGCTTCGTTTCTAATTCAATAATGAACTTTGCGTTGTATTGCTATGTTGCGATAATGCGTCATGCTGAGTGGCGAATAGCCGCGAAGCATCCAGTTAAAGTTTTACGTAAAATTAGCGGAGCTATTGCTCCGCTTTTTTAATGTAGAGAGAATACGTCGCACCCGCAAAAGCGACCCCATAGCCCATACCTAAATTACTACCTTTGTCCTCGCTATGGGAAACTTACGCGCGATTCTCATGCCCATTGCAATCCTTGCGGGCATCCTCATTCCTCAGGCGCACTTTTTAGCGCCGCTCTTGCCGTTTACGATCGGCATCATGATGTTCCTTACGTTCGTAACGAAAATCCCGCCGCAGACGCACGGCTACACGTTCAAGATCGAAGCTCGTGCGTTTGTTGCAAGCCTCGTGATTATCGCCGCCCTTTGGGGCATTGTGGAGTTGTTCCATTTGCCGCGCGAAGTGCTGCTTGGCGGTGCGATTATCGCGCTTTGCCCGCCCGCGAATGCGGCGCCTGCGATGGCGAAAATGCTTGGCGGTAGTGCGTCCTTGGCGCTCAAGATTTTTCTCAGCGGAAACCTGATTGCGTGCTTCAGCATCCCGATAGTCTTTGGCTACTTGACGGGAACGGAAACGAACTTGTCTGAAATTGCTATGAGAATATTCAACACGATCCAGCCGATTATCAGCATTCCGCTTGCGTTTGCGTTCGGGCTCCGCAACTTTTATCCGGAACTCGCCGACCGTGCCGCGAAATTCCAGAAGTACACGATGTTCGTCTGGACTTTTTCTGTGTTCATTATTTTGTCTAAGGCGAGTTTCGACATCCGCGAGATGGGTTTTGCCGACTTGTGGAATAGCGGAAAGCTCCCGCTCATGGCCGCGGTTTCGCTCGTGCTTTGCATTTTGCAGTTCTGGCTTGGCTGGGTGTGCGAACGTGGCCGCCGCCCCATCGAAGGTTCGCAGAGCATGGGCCAAAAGAACACGACGCTCGTGATTTGGGTCTCAAGCCTTTATGCGGGCCCGGTCGTGGCGCTTGCTCCCACATGCTACGTTGTATGGCAAAATCTCGTGCTCAGCTACATGACCGCGAAAATCAAGCCGAAAAAAGATAATTAAGATAATTCAGTTTTTTCACAATTCCTAACTCCTAAATCCAAGTTCCGAATTATCTAAGCTCTAAGTTCTACCGACAAAACCCTATACCTTCACTGGATCCTGCTCCTACGAACCTAAACGATACTCGCCACTTTAGTGGCCTAGTAGAGTTATGCTCTTTGAGTATAATTCAACTAAGGCTCTAAAGAGCCAAGTTTCATATATCGGGGTGAACCCCTCAGGATGACGTCCCTAAGTTCTACCAACTATTTCTCCATTCCCCTTGCTTTTTTGCCAAAGAACAGTTTATATTTGTATCAAGGGGACTTAGTTATGGGGATTCCAAAATACATATATCTGTTTATTGCGCTAGCCGTTATATTGTTTATAACGTTCTTTATTCGTGACTGGACTGTTTTTTATCAGTGCGGTGCCGTAGAATCCTGCCTAAAAGATTCGAGCCAATATCAGCATATCACAAAGTTCCTTGTTCCGGTTATCGTAGCCGCAATGACCATATTTATTGGTAAGAGGGCCGTTGGCGTTCGGGACCGCCGTTTTTTGCAGGCTGCTTTCGCAATGATTGTTTGTGCGGACGCCTGCTTTAAAATTGGCCACAATTACGTCATTCCCTTCGAGGAAAATACCGGGGAGTTTATTTCGTTCGGAATCATCTTTTTCCTGCTGGCGCAGCTTTTGCTCGTCTTTAGGCATACGCGGGTAAGCGAAGAAGACCGGTCCTTTCCGTGGATTTTGTTTTTCCCGCTGGCCATTGCAATTTCGATGGCGGTACTTTATCTGTTCGGCATCTACGATTCGATAATGTTCTTTGCGTCCGTATCTTACGGGCCGTTCCTGTTATGTTCTCTGTACGCCGCATGGAAATCTGCGAGTACGGGCTTTTATCCACAACGGAACGCTAGGCAGATTATGCTTGGAATGATTTTCTTTACGTGCTGTGACTTCCTCACGGGGCTCTCCCTCATGACCGGGGCCGATCATTCCGGCCAGGAGATCATGGCGGTCATCTCGAATAATTTTATTTGGTGTTTTTATACTCCGGCCCTTATTTTACTTGCCCTGAGCGGCTATCGTCATTACGATTAGGTGTGTTTGGAAGATTCCGTCGTAAAAAATTCTATTATTTCCTCTGTCCAGAGAGGTCATGATGATTATTGATTTGAAAGGCATGGAAACGACGGTGCTCCCGAACTTTAAGGGGGGCGAAAAAGAATACAAGGCCAAGATGTATTTTGACGGAACGACGCGCATCATGCATGGCACGCTTGAACCCGGGGCGTCTATCGGGTTCCACAAGCACGAATCCAACAGCGAAATCATGTTTTTCGTGGCGGGCAAGGGCAAGGTGCTTTTCGATGACGGCGTTGAATACGTCGAGGCGGGGCAGTGCCATTTTTGCCCGAAGGGTCATTCCCACAGTTTGATTAACGAGGGTCCGGAAAATCTCGTGTTTTATGCGACCGTCCCGGAACTTGGATAAGAGATTGCCACGGGAGCTGCGCTTCCACGCAATGACAATTTTTAATTTATTGGAGAAAATCTATGTCTAAACTGATGCGTTCTATTTCGGGTATTCGCGGAATCGTGGGCGATACTCTTACCCCGCAAGTCTTGCAGAGCCATGTGCGGGCTTTCCTCGAAATCACGAAGGCGAAACGCGTGGTGATTGGTCGCGATAGCCGCCCGACGGGGGAGGCGATTGTGCAGTATGTCGCAGGCATTTGCCGCCTTTCCGGAGTCGATGTCATCGATGTCGGTCTTTCGACGACTCCGTCCGTGGAACTCTTGACGACGCATTTCAAGGCGGATGCGGGCATCATCATCACGGCGAGCCACAACCCGCTCGAATGGAACGCTCTTAAGTTCCTCAACAGCAAGGGGCTTTTCTTGGGCCCGGACGATGTCAAGCTACTTTTTGCGCTTGCCGACGAGAACAAGTTTGATTATTCCGACTACCGCGCCATGGGCAAGTACGAAGTTGCCCCGGATGCGGACGGCATCCACATCGAGGGTACGCTCAAGATTCCGTTCGTGGATGTCGATGCCATCAAGGCGAAACATTTCAAGGTCGCAATCGATGCCGTGAACGGCGCCGGCAGTTTTATCGTGCCTCGCTTGCTCGAGGCGCTCGGCTGTGAAGTTGTCCGAGTCCATTGCAATCCGGACGGCACGTTCCCGCGTGGCGCCGAACCTATTCCTGCAAATCTTGGAGACTTGCGCAACGCCGTAAAAGAGAATGGTTGTGCGGTGGGCTTTGCCGTTGACCCGGATGCGGACCGCTGCGCCCTCGTGGATGGCTTGGGACAAAGTATCGGCGAAGAGTACACGCTTGCAATTGCGACCGACGAAGTCCTTAGCCTTCAAAAGGGTAGCGTCTGCGTGAACCTCTCCACGAGCCGCATGAACGAAGATGTCGCCTTGAAGTATGGCTGCAAGTTTAGCCGTGCCAAGGTGGGCGAAATCAACGTGAGCCTCCAGATGATCGAGAACGGTTGCGTCATCGGCGGCGAAGGAAACGGCGGCGTGATTTTGCCGGCGCTCCATTATGGACGCGATAGCCTCGTGGCGGTCGCGCTAGTGCTCAGCTGGATGGCCCGCCACAACGGTGGTCCGGAAAAGTTCGTTGCCGAAAATCCGGCCTACGTGATGCCGAAGAAAAAGTTCGAGCTTGGCGACAAGAAGGTCGCGGACATTCTCCCGAAGGTAATGATGGAATTTGTCGGCTGGAAAACGGACGATCGCGACGGCCTTTGGCTCGGGAAGGAAAATTCCTGGGTGCATGTGCGTGCTAGCAATACCGAGCCCGTCATCCGCGTGATTGCCGAAGCTCCGACGGCTGAGGAGGCCGAAGCGCTTTGCGCAAGAGTGGAAAAACTCATCTAAGCACGGTCGCTCTCGCAATCAAAAAAGGCTTCCCGTCGGGAGGCCTTTGGTGTTAATGCCAAAATTTGGGCTTTTTAGAACTGCGTGATAAATTCCCAGGCAGTGGGTGTTGTCCACACCTTGCCGTCGTCACTGGCGTTGTATGCGTGTTCGCCGTCGAAGGTGCACCACTTCACGGGGAAGCGCGGATCGACTGTCTTGTAGTCGTAGCACACGTGCTTGCCGGTGCCGGAGTATTCTTCGGCCTGTTCTCCTCTAGCGTCGGTGAAATTGCCGTCGGCGTCAGGTTTTCCGTTGTTCTTCAGAATCCTGTCGCGGGCACTACGTCCGAGTTTTGGCGTGCAGAGGGGGTCATCCATGCCGACAGTCCCCATCCAGGCGATGGGAAGTCCCTTGTTCTTGGGCAAGTAAATCACCTGGTCCATCGTTGCAAATACCACCACGCCACGCAGGCGGTGCTGGAAATCCTGTGCAAGGGAGTTACTGAACATGGCGCCGAAGCTAAACCCGACGGAGAACACGCGTGACGTATCGATGCAGAGGTTCTCGTTCAGGTAGGTGAGGAACTCGTCAAAGAAGACGTGGTCCTTGTCGTCCCCGCAACGCCATGGATTTTCCTTGCCGTTCTCGTCCGTGTATCCGTGCGGAGCGACGAAGATGGTGTTCTCCTTGGCTCCTGACTGGTTTCGGAGTCCGTAGTAAGCCTCTCTCGTTGCCACGTTCTTGGCGGAACCGCCCATGTAGTGCATGCCGAACACGAGGCGGTAGGGTTTGTTTTTGTCGTAATTCTCTGGCATGGTGAGGTAAATTTCGTGCTCGATGCCGCCGCCGGTAAACTTGAAGTTGTCTTTTAGCGTGTTGTCCTTGCCGCAGCCCTTGCTCGGCGTTGGGGCGTTACCAATCGCATAGCCGAACGCGTAAGTCTGCTCGCCGGGGGTTACGGAGCTCGTCTTCTTGAGTTTCAGGGTTACGGTCGTGTCGAGGTTCGGAATTGCGACTTTCAGCGTGTCGAACCCGGAAGCTATGACACGGAGCGTGTCCCCGTCACCCGGTTTTAGCAAAGCCTTATGGCCACGCTTGTCGTAAGTTGCATCTGCGGTGGCGCTAAAACGGGAACCGTTCGCGGTGAACCGGACCGTTTCTATGGCGCTACCCACGCGGACCTTCGCAAAGTACGTGCCTTGGGCGGTCACGCCCTGCCTCAAGTCGACTTGGCCTGAACCGAGCAAATCCTGGCGGAGAACACGGTTCCCCATTACGTCGAATATGCTCACCTGCACGGGGGCGTTGCTGCTCTGCGAAAAACGGAGCACCCCGTCGGAGATGCTGATGTGCCCGGGCTTGAAATTGCCGGAAGGCAAGGATACTTCATCCTCTTTGTGAAGGGTGAATTTGCCGTCTTTATCAGTCTGGGTGGAATCTCCCTTGATGAGGAGTTTTACGAGTGCGCCTGAGACTGGTGCCCCGGCTTCGTCGGTTACGGTTCCGGCTAGCGTGAACGCTGATGCCGTAGAAAGCGCTGTTAAGAGCGCAAGAGGAAATACGAAAAAATTCGCTTTTTTCATTTTTTTTAGCTCCTTTCTCGTAACCCCATCGGCAGTCGATTTTAATCGATGGCCAACACAGATAATATAATTTTTTTTAGAACAAAAGGAACGTGGTAAACAAAATTTTCTAAAGCAATACTTGATATTGCAATACAAAATATTATTAGTGTCCGGTAAAACTTTTTAATTCAACCTGAAATCTAACAAAAAAGGCGACTTCCGTTTCCGGGAGCCGCCGCTTTTGACTATAGTTTCTTTTGCACATAAAACAAATTCAAAAGCACTATGGAATGTAGAAATTTTACCGGACGGCAATATTTATATTTATATTGGATGAATTTATTTCCTGTCTGTTTGAAAACGGCAAGGGAGGGATTTTATGATGGGTAGATTTTTTAGGCTAAAGATTTTTGCGTTGCTTGCTCTTGCTTGCGTATGCATGTGGGGGTGCGGAGACTTGCTTCGTGAAGATGGTGAAAAGGAATTTACGGGGCATTATATTAAGGGTAATGCGAATGTTATTGGGTTTATAGATGATTCTCTTGTGATAGTCTATGATTTTCAGTATTGGAATCAAGATCTTGCAGATGGAACGCAAATAACGGGAACGGGGATGCAGAGGCTCCGTGTTTTTAATTACAGGATTCAGGAAAATGGTCCGCGATGGGCTGATACCTTGGACAATATGACCGAGGTGTATGACTATGTAAAGGGGCAACTCTCGGATTCCGTGATTTGGGGTGGAAACGGTAGAACTTCCTTCTCGTTTTGGAAATTGGGAGAGGTGCCTATTGTTAGGGGTGTACGTGTAAATAAAGAAGGCTGTGATATGGATTATGGAGTCAGGTCGTTAAGACCGTGGCTTAATGAAACCATTATTGCATTGGGAGAAAATTCTTTAAAAAATAGCGGGAGTGCTTGCCAATATGCGATTTTAGATACTGTAGCGAATACACTGACTTACAAACGATTAGACGCAAATCTAAAATGGATTGAAAAGTGTGATGATGTGAGAGCGTGGGGAAAGGATGTGTATTGCTTTATGCCTGGTGAACACAATTTTGAGGCGGTGCTTTTGCAAAATAAACATGATTCTATTGAAGTACCAATAAAATTTACCATAGGGACGTTCTTTGGCGATGTTTTAAAACCGAATGGTCATTTATGTGTCCTTGTTGAAGGTGTAGTTGTTTGTTCTGGTATTGTTTGGCGGGGTGGTTTAACATTTATCAAAGATGAAAAAATAGTTGTTAATTTGAATTGAGTGCTTGTTAGGATATAATATGAAAAAAGTGCTATTGTTAGTAATTGCTGTAGCGATTTTTTGTTGGTCTATCCCCAAACCAATGGAATTCGTTACAAATTACAATGTATTGATGATTCATGGAGCTTATGGTTCTGATAAATGCTTTGATCTATTAACTAATTACTATTGACTAATAACTATAAACTAACAACTACAAACTAATTCCAAAAAAGGGCCCGCCAATCAGCGGGCCCTCAATGTTGGAGGCGTATGAAGAATAATTAGAACTGTTCGAAGAACTTGTGGACTTCTTCGGGAACCCAGGTGCTTTCCCAGTTCCAGCCGACGCCCATGTTGCCGGTGTCGTGGGCTGTCCACTGGTGGTCTCCGGGCCAGCTGCACCACTTGACGGGGAAGCGTTCATCGACGTTCTTGAAGTCGTAGCACACATGTCCGGTGTTGCCCTTGACTTCTTCGGGCTTTTCGCTGCTCGCATCGGTGAAGTTTCCGTCGGCATCGGCTTTGCCGTTACGCTTGAGGATTCGCGGGAGGGCGCTTGTCTTGGCGCGGTTGTAATCGCAACGGCCATCGTTCACGCCGTGAACGTTCATCCAGGCAATCGGCAGGTTCTTCATGGCGTTGCCTTCGGGGAGCCATATGTTGTAATCGGCCACAGCATAGGTGGCGGCGGCACGGACGCGGTGCTGCATGTCTTGCATCAGGGAGTAGCTGAACATGGCGCCGTAGCTGAAGCCCGTGATGAACACGCGGCTCGTATCGATGCAGTAGTTATCGTTCAGGGTGGTGAGTGTCTGGGCGAAGAAGTCGTGGTCGGCCTGGCCCTTGTTCCACAGGCCGCCAATTGCGTCGAGCGAAACGAAAATGTAGTCGCCGTTCTTGTCGAGCACTTGCTGGCCGTAGTACGGAGTCGGATGGTCGTAGTCGGCTTGGTGGTGCACGAAGTCCTCGCCATTGCTGCCGTAGCAGTGCAGTGCGAACAGCACCTTGTGCGGCTTGTTGTTGTCGTAGTTCTTGGGCAGGGTGATGAAGTAGTTGCGGGTGTCGCTGCCGACCTTGATCTGGAACTGGTCGCCGTTTTCAACGCTCTTGGTCTTTTTCAGTTGGGAGGCCGAGCCGCAGCCTTTACTCGGGGTCGGCTTGTTGCCGATGGCGTAACCGAATTTGAATGTCGGTTCGGGAGGGACCGTCTTTTTGAGTTTCACGTCAAGGGTCGTGTCGAGTGTGCCGAGCGGCATGGAGAGCGTGTCGAAACCTTCGGCGACAAACTGGATGGCTTCGCCTGTCTGTGCATCTTTCAAGAGTGTGTTTGCGCTTTGTACCCCGAGAGAACGGTTCGTTTCACCGTTCGTCATGAACTTGAAATTTTGCTTGGCGCTACCGACAGAAACTTGTGCGAAATACGTGCCGCGCGCGCTGAGGCCCTTGCTCAAGTCGTACGTGCCGGAACCCTGCAACGTCTTTTTGAGAATCTGGTTGCCGAGCAAGTTGTAAATTTTTACCTGTACAGGCTGGGAGCTGCTTTGGGAATAAGAAAGGATTCCGTTGCTGATGCTTATGTATCCGACGGAGTTCCTGAATGACGGGTGGATGGCGTCGGAGGTGTCTTTTTCATCTTCGTGGATGGTGAATTTGCCCTGGTCGTCCGTCGTTGCGGTTTTGCCTTCCTTGAGGAGGCTTACCGAGGCGCCCTTGAGGGCCTTGCCCTGATCGTCGGATACGGTTCCGCTAATGGTATAGGCCGATGCTGCGCTACAGAATGCCAAAAGGCACGCCGTTGTCAAAAGATTAGGTATTTTATTTGTCATGAGTACTCCTTTTCCCAAACTCTTAATGAATGGTACACCTTGCTATAAACGAATATAAACTGCAATGTGGCTAAGATTACGCGCGGAGCCTCTATGTTTATGGATGAATTGTCTATAAAAAGATATTTACGGTAAAGAATAAGCGCATTGCCATTCTGAGTTGATTATGATTGGAATGTCGTCATTCTGAGTGAAACGAAGAATCCAGTGAAGTCCTGAATGTTACGAAAAAAAAATTACTGGATCCTTCGGGCTTTTACCCCTCAAGATGACGGGCATGAGAGGCATTAGGATGACGGTAAAAAAAACGGCTCCTGAGGGAGGGAGCCGCTTTTGGTAGAGAGCTGATTATGAAGTTTTCTTAGAATTGACCGAAGAACTTGTAGACTTCTTCGGGAACCCAGGTGTTCTGCCAGTTGCCGTTGTCGTAAGCGGTCCACTGGTGCTGACCATTCCAGCTGCAGAACTTGACCGGGAAGCGTTCGTCAACCGTCGTGAAGTCGTAGCAGAGGTGGCCGCTGCCGCCAACTTCCTTCGGCTTTTCAGCGCTGGCGTCCGTGAAGTTGCCGTCTGCGTCGGCCTTACCGTTGTTCTTGAGGATTCTCTTGAGGGCGCTGTCCCTGGCGCGGTTGTATTGGCAGGTGCCGTCGTTCTTGCCGTGGACGGCCATCCAGGCGATCGGCTTGCCCTTGTTTGTCGGCAGATAGATGTTGTAGTCGGCAGTTGCGTAGACGGCCACAGCGCGGAGACGGTCCTGCATATCCTGGGCCATGGAGTTCGTGACCATGGCGCCGAAGCTAAAGCCGGTCATGAACACGCGGCTGGTGTCGATGCAGTAGTTTTCTTCGAGAGTCGTGAGCAACTGGTCGATGAACTTGTGGTCCTTATCGCTAGACACGCTCCACGGCATGCCGTCGGTATCGCCACGCGGAGCAACGAAGATGAATTCACCCTTGGTGTCGAGCTTCTGCTGGCCATAGTACGGAGACGGATGGTCCTGATCCGGAGAATGGTGGACGAAGTCTTCGGCGTTGCTGCCCATGCAGTGCATGGCGAAGAGAAGCTTGTGCGGCTTGTTGTTGTCATAGTTCTTCGGCAATGTGACGAAGTATTCGCGGTTTTCGCTGCCGACTCTCAATTCGAAACGGTCGCCATTTTCGACGCTCTTGGTCTTTTGCAGCTTGGATGTCGTGCCGCAGCCCTTACTCGGGGTCGGATCGTTTTTCAAGGCGTAGCCGAACTTGAATGTCGGTGCCGGAGGTTCGATTTTCTTGAGTTTTACGTCGAGGGTCGTGTCGAGCGTGCCGAGCTGCACGGTGAGCGTGTCGAAACCTTCTGCGATAAAGCGGATAGCTTCGCCTGCTTGAGCATCCTTCATGAGGCTGCCTGCATGCATGCCCAGGGAACCGCCGTAGCTACCGTTGGTCGTGAATTTGAACTTCTGCATGGCGCTGCCGACGGAAACCTGCGCAAAGTATGTACCCTGGGCCTTGATGCCCTTGCTCAGGTCGTACGTGCCGGAACCTTGCAGCGTTTTCTTGAAAATCTGGTTGCCGAGCGAGTTGAAAATCTTCACCTGTACAGGCTGCGTGCTGCTCTGGGAATAAGAAAGGATGCCGTTGTTGATGCTGACGTATCCGACGGAGTTCCTAAAAGCCGGATGGATTGCCACGTCCGGGGAATCTGGCGGCGTGACAATTTCGTCTTCGTGGATGGTGAATTTGCCCTGGTCGTCCGTCGTTGCGGTCTTGCCTTCCTTGAGGAGGCTTACCGAGGCGTCCTTGATGGCCTTGCCTTCTTCGTCAGAAACGGTTCCGCTAATGGTGTAGGCAAATGATGTGGTACATAGCGCTGCGATACATGCAGCAGAAACAAATGAAAGTTTCTTTGCTCTCATCTTAACACTCCTTTGTGAAATCCAAACATCTCTTTGTCCTCATCGGGCTATCCCAAACCCCATTGACCCTTCTAATTTATTCTTCTAAAAAAAGATAAATGGTTGTGTAAAAATATTGTTATGGACGATTTATCCATGGCTTTTTTGAGCAAAAAAAGCCAATTTCTAGATGTTTTTTAATGTCTGAGTTAACATTTTTGCCGATAGGTAAATGAAATTTTATATTAGCGGTATGAACCACATCGCAATTTTCATTGACGCGGAAAATCTTACCAACTGGATTAAGCATGACGGCGTGCAGTCGCTCATGGACGAACTCTTGCCTCTGGGGCAAATTGTTGTGCGCAAGGCTTACGGCAAGTGGTCTTCGCGCGAACTTATTTCTCTGCAATCGACGCTCAATGAAAACGGCTTTGAACTGGTGCACACGTTCCATCCGGTGAGCGGCAAGAATTCGACGGACATCAAGATGACGGTCGATACGATGGAAGTCGCGCTTGATTCGCAGGTCCAGTGGATTGTACTTGCCACAGGCGATTCGGACTTTTCGCCCCTGTTCCGCAAGCTTCGCGAGCAGGGCAAGGAAGTGATTGGTGTGGGGCCCAAGTCACCGCTGAGCGAGTGCGTCAAGAATTCGTGTTCGAGGTACATCTATACCGACGATACGACATCGGCGGACGACGATTCGGGCGACGACGCCCCGGATGCGAAGGACCGCACGAACTTGATGGTTTCCGAAAAGATTGATTCCATGGAAATGCTCCGGAACGTGCTGCAAAAAGAAGACGGCCCGATTCTGCTTGCGGCGTTAAAGCCCAAGATGCTCGGTATCGACAACGCCTTTAACGAAAAACGCCTCGGGTTCAAGACGTTCAAGGATTTCGTGAAGTCGGCGGACTTTGTTCAAATGAACGATGTCGGTGGCGGTTCCTACACGGTCGCCCTTGCAGATCAGAAAGTCACCGTCGAAGAAGATTCCCAGATGATTTTGGCGAAGGCGCTCAAGCGCAAGGGCTGGGACATGTTCCCGCGCAACATGCTCAAGAAAATTTATGCGGAAGCTTGCGACATTACTTCGTTCGTGCCCATGAGCAAGCAGGACCTGGTTCAGGAAATCGTCGCGAAGAATATCGCCGGGACCACGAGCAGCATCATCAACCGTGCGTTGGGAACGTTCTTCAAGGCGAAACTCGTGACGGTCAGCGGCGGTGATGACAAACTCTGGACCGTTGCGGAAACCAACCAGTATTGGAAGGAAATTGACAAGGCGATGCTCGACAGGCTCCGCGTAAGCTTGAAGGAATCCGGTCAAAAAGTCCCCAAGAAGGATATCGTCGCTATTTTGTACGGAAAGTACGCCGAAGGCGAAGCTGAAAAGCTGGTGTAGCGGCTACGCCGCGGTAGGCAGTGGCTAGTGGTTAGTAAACAGGCGAATGTAAGAGGAATGCGTCATCCTGAGCAACGCGATATACGAGACTTGGGGCTTCAGCCCCTTAGTGGAGTTATACTCAAAGAGCATAACTCTACTAGGCCACTAAAGTGGCGAGTATCGTTTAGGTTCGAAGGAGCAGGATCCAGTAAAATTTAATCCAGCTTGCCTTGGTATAAATCCAGCAGATTGCGTGCTAGCAAACTTGTGTATTTTGCGTTCGTGAGCGTCGATTGGGCGCTTTCGAGGCGGTTCTTTTGCGAAAGGTAGTCTGTGTAGGTGAGGGCGCCTACGTTACGTTGTTCTTCGGCGACCAACAAGGCTTCGTTTTCGGCTTCGACCTGAAGAATTGCCGCTTTCCACTGCATGTCGGCGCTGAGAGCGTTCAGGTAGAGTTTCTCGATACTGTTTTCGAGCGACTTTGCCTGTTCCTTGAGCGAGACTATGCTTTCGGTTTCGCTAAGCTGGGCCTGCAATACTTTGTTTTCGGTGGCTCCGCCGTCAATAATCGGAATGCCGATGTTCAACGAAATGCTGTGCGAATAACCGTTTTTCACCTGGGTCCCGTACTTGCCGGATTGCCACGCCTGGAGTCCTGTGCTTGCGCTTGCGCCGAGCGAAACCCTGATGGATTTGCCCTTGCCCGCGATTTCGGTATTCTTCTTTGCGACCTGGATGGAAATACTGTCGGACTTTAATCCGGGGTCGTTGTCTTGTGCGGTCTTTTGGAGTTCATTGAGCGATGGAATTGGGTCGAGGGCGTCAGGCGTCTGGATGTCGGATTCAGGTGCGGAGACTTCGAAACTTTCGCTTTCGGGGAGTTCGAGAAGCTGCCGGAGGGTTGTCTTTGCCGTGCTTACGTTCAACTGGGCTGCAAGCTGAGCAGCTTCTTTCTGCAAGACGTTTGCCTGCGACTGTGTCAAGTCTTTCTTGGTGATGGAGCCTGCTTCGAACAGCGTGTTGTAGTGCTCGAATTCCGCTTTGGCCAGTTCGACGGAGGCGTCGGCGGTGTGCAGTTTTTCGATGGCGGCGAGCAAGCTCATGTAGGCGTTCAGGACGCTTTCCTGGATGCTACGTTCGGTTTCCTTTGTCGAAAGGCGCGTGGCTTCCTTGTTCAGTTCGCTGGCGTTGATGGAGAGCTTGGTAGTCCCCCCGTCCCATAAGGTATAAGAAGCGTTAAGGCCTACACTTAAGCGGTAATGGTCCTGTGGGCTGTTTCTGAACGGGGAATCGTAGAGGGAGTTGCCGATGCTCGCCGAAAGGGTGGGGTAGTTCCCGACTTTTGCTTGTTCTATGCTGACGTCCGCTTTTTGTTCACGGATTTTGGCGGATTCGAGTTTAAGGCTTTTATCTTTCGCCTGCTTGAGGCATGCACTTAAGGTCCAGGGACCATCAGCGAAAACAAGGGATGCTGATGCAAAAATACCAAGAACGACTGCTTTTTTGTAATTCATACCTTTTAGATGCCCAGCTATATAATTTGGTTGCTTGATTTTTAAGATAGAAATTTTTGGCTAATCGCCTGAAGTATGTTCTTTTGTATCTATAAATCTTGAAAAGTACGTCATGCGGGCGGGGCCCCAGCTCGGAGTTTTTTACCCATCCTGGCGCAAGCGCCAACCTTACGGCTCAGCAATGGGTCTGCAAGCAGCCCCGCTGCGTTCGCCTTTTAAGGTTGTGGCCGACGCTTTCATTCTCTAAACGTTAATTTATTTGCTCAAAAATGAATACTTATCTCGCTTAATACTGAATATGTATATCGCGAGGTTAATAATGTTTGTGTTGGATTATGGAAATTGTAGAAAATGTACAAACACAAAAAGGCTCCCGTGCGGAAGCCTTTTCGAATGGACGGTACTGGATTTGAACCAGTGACCTCTGCCGTGTGAAAGCAGCGCTCTAAACCAACTGAGCTAACCGTCCGAAGTGAGAGCAAATATAGTAAAGCAATTGAATGCTGTCAAGTGATTTTGTGGTGATGGGGTCGGGCATACGCCCTTTGGGGTTTTCGGCTCGCTCGTTACACTCGCTTTGAGGTTTAAAATCGCACCGTATGTGCCTTATTTTAGCCCAAAGCCTTGCGATAAGCAAGGCGTGCCCATACCTCATAGCTCACTGCGGCGAAGCCGCTGCTACAAGTACTTGTCTTCGGCGGCGCGGAGGATGCTGAGGAACTCGGCCGGGGTCTTGGAGGCGATGAGGTCCTTGCGAACGTTGCCGTCGGCGAGCAAACGGCTCACGGAGGAGAGTGCCTTGAGATGCGGCCCCACGGTATTGCCCGGGCTCACGATGAGGATGAGCAGGAATACCGGTTCGCCATCGAAGGATTGGAAATCCAGGCCTTTTTCTATAGTGGCTGCGACCATGCACATGCGATCTACATAGTCAATCTTCGCATGCGGGACGGCTAGTCCGCAACCGATACCCGTGGAACGGCTTTGTTCGCGGTTCCAGATGGCTTCAAAAATTTCATCGCGGTGGTCAAGTTTGTAGGCGCTGCAAAGAGTATCGACCAGTTCGTTGAGGATAGCTTCCTTAGTTTCGCTGGAAGAATTGATCAAAATGCAATTATCTACAAATCTTTCAGATAGACGCATGGTTTATACTGTTCCTTTTGATGTTTTTATCAAACAAATATTTTAGAAAAAATTTGCCTTTTGGAGAGGTTTATATCTAAAATATGTTCAAAAAAGAAGATAATTCTATTTGCGAAGTAGTGGTTTCGAGCCTGTCGATTGCTTTTCTCATGAGTCCGACGTCAATTTGACCGGGGGCGGCAGCCTTCCCGATGGATCCGTAAGTGAGGTTCGCTCCTTCCTTCAGGGACCAGACGCGGCTGAGTTTTCCGGTTTCGCCCATGCCGAACGCGGCAACGAGCTTGAACCCTTTTGCTTTTTTTGCAAACTTGTAGAGGCGCGTACAGTCGTCGTCGGAGTTGCTCATGGCGGCGATTTTGATGCCGTCCGCCTTGACCCGTTTAGCGTCGGTGAGATAGTTCTTGAGTTCGAGGTCGCTCGGGATGCGGGTGAAGTTGTGCTCGGAAACGAGGATTTTCACGCCTCTCGGGGTGGCGAGCTCGCGGAGTTCGTCGTAATCGTGGAGGCAGTCGCGTTCGAGGTCCAGCCATTCTGGAACGTCCGGAGCTTCGAGAATTTTTTTCCACAGGGCGGGGCGTTCGACGGCTCGGGCGTTGGAGAATGTTCCGCCGTCCCGTCTGAGACGGATGGTGCCAAGAAGTATCACGTTTGGAATGATTTTGCGGACGCGGGCTGCTAGCGTCTGCCATTCGGATTCGTCAAAAAAATCGTAGCGGATTTCGAGAATTTCGCAGCTTTCGTAGTCGATGCGCGTCGGGTGGAGTTCTTCGCTTTCGGCGACGGCGAGTGTCTCGGGATCGACTAGTCCGACCAAGTATTTTGGAGAATCAAGTGGCATGGTTGCCAATTTAGCAATTGGGGATATGCGAAAAACTCTTTTTTTTGAAAAATGACGATTTTTACGTCAAATTTCTCTTGAATTTGAATTTTTTTACGTAATTTTTTAATGTTGTTTGTGAAATTTAAGACGTTTTTTGTCATTTTGTGAGTTTGTCTGCGAAATGTGGGCGGATGGCTACTGTTTTTTCGTGAAAAAAGTATGTTGAAACGACATTTTACGCAGATTTCTACTGTTTTTTGACCGCCTTGTTGTTAACTTGTTTAAAATTTTACGTCAAAATCTTTGGATTTTCCCCATTTTTTACGTAAAAATTGGCCAAAAAAAGAAATTTGCTTTTTTTCAACGAGTTTTCTCACCCCTATTCGGCCTACAGCCTACTGTTTACCAGCTCCTAATCCCTAAAACCTAAAACTTCCTCCCCCCTCAAGCCATTAAACACTGTCTACTTCCTACTTCCTACATCCTACTGCTCATTGCGAATTTTCTAAATTATACCGGAACAAAAGGAACATTTATGGCTGACTGTAACGAAAATAAAGAAAAGCAGACCCCGGACATGCTCAGGAAGGCAGAAGAATACCTCGCCTCCAAGCGCAGAATTTTCTTGTGGGGTGGTGTCGATGACGAAAGTGCCGAACGCATTGTCAAGCAACTCCTGTATTTGGATTCTTTGAATCATGAAGATATTATTTTCTTCATCAACAGCCCGGGTGGCGTGATTTCGAGTGGCCTTGCCATTTACGACTGCATGAACGCTATTGAAAGCGATGTCGTGACGGTTTGCTGCGGTCAGGCGGCTTCGATGGGTGCCG